>Ga0307989_1000592_pt1 | contig 22815 bp, 18 predicted proteins | sample EllFjometagen185_FD_203164 | JGI IMG/M metagenome (GOLD analysis project Ga0307989, IMG submission 203164) | Marine microbial communities from Ellis Fjord, Antarctic Ocean - #185 | ecosystem: Environmental > Aquatic > Marine > Unclassified | place: Southern Ocean | collected 2014-10-08 | reverse complement strand
ACTATATTAAAACACAATCGTTTTAATTGCGAACTTTGACTTATTCCCTCGATTCCCGCACAATCTGCGGTGAAATTTGATCTTCCTTAAAATGCTACGGACACACACCTGCGGAGAATTGACCGCAAAAAATATCGGCGGAAAAGTTACCCTTTGCGGATGGGTACATGATCGACGTGACTTGGGAGGACTTATTTTTCTTACCCTGCGAGATCGTCATGGGAAAACGCAGATTATTCTTGATCCAGCGAAATGTCCTGAGGCACATGAAATTGCAGAAAAGGTTCGCGCAGAGTTTGTCCTTGAGATTAAAGGAACCGTTCAGGCGCGTGCAGCAGGACAGGAGAAAAAAGAGCAAGCAACAGGAGAAATTGAAATTATTCCAACAGAATTGAAGGTTTTGAACGCGGCCAAAACTCCGCCGTTTGAAATAGATGCAGATGTAAAAAATGAGGACTTGCGACTGGAGTATCGATATTTGGATTTGCGACGAGATCAATTACAAAAGAATTTGAAACTTCGTCATGATATGACGCTTACAATTCGAAACTTCTTTGATCAAGAAGATTTCCTCGATATCGAAACACCCATCATGGTCAAGGGAACGCCTGAAGGATCACGAGAATATCTCGTTCCATCACGAATTCATCCAGGGAAATTCTACGTATTACCACAGTCTCCACAGCAGTTGAAACAAATGCTTATGGTGGCGGGATATGATCGATATATGCAGATTGCACGATGTTTTCGTGATGAAGATTTGCGTGGAGATCGTCAGCCAGAATTTACCCAGGTGGACTATGAAATGTCTTTCGTTGAACCGGAAGATGTAATGGATATAACCGAAAGACTTTTTGTCGAACTTACAAAAAAACACGCATCACAGGTGGACTGGAAAAAGTTTCTTGTTAACGAGAAATTCGCTCGAATGACATGGCAAGAAGCGATGGAAAAATATGGATCGGATAAGCCAGATATTCGTTTTGGACTTGAATTACATGATATAACAGAGGTTTCTCGTAATTGCGGATTTGGAATATTTGAAAAATCAAAACGGGTTTTTGCACTCTGTGTCCCCAAGGAACTGGGAGAGTTTTCTCGAAAACAAATTGAAACACTCGAGGCTATTGCCAAACAAAATGGCGCGGGTGGATTAGCATGGTATCGTATCGGACAAGAAGGTGGTGCGGTCGCCAAAAATGCATCATATGAATTTCAGACAGCATTGGTAAACGAATTTGAAGCGAGTGAGGGAGATTTAATTCTTTTTGGAGCTGGAGATTTTCTTTCAGCAACAGAGCCACTCGGAGCAGTTCGATTACAGCTTGGGGAGCAGCTTGGTTTACGAAAAGAAAACGAATGGGCGTATTTGTGGGTAGAGGATTTCCCAATGTTTGAGGAAAAAGAAGACGGAACGGTTGCTGCACAGCATCATCCATTTACCTCACCTCATCCAGATGACGCGCACAAGCTTGAATCTGCGCCAATGGAATGTCGAGCGCTTGCGTATGACATTGTTCTCAATGGAGTAGAATTAGGAGGAGGATCTATTCGAATTCATGATCCGAAGCTTCAGCATAAAATTTTCGAAATATTTGGAATGTCAGAGGAAGAAACGCAGGCAAAATTTGGTCACTTGATCAAAGCGTTTGAATACGGATGTCCGCCACATGGAGGATGTGCCCTGGGGTTGGATCGAGTAGTAATGTTATTTGCTGGCGAACCCAATATTCGTGAAGTTATTGCCTTCCCAAAGAATCAAATGGCCATTGACCTCATGCTTGGTTCTCCCGCGGCAATGCCAACAAAAGAGCTCGATGAGCAGAATATTGCAGTGAAGATAGTTGAAAAGGATGATAAATAAAGGGGCTGACCTTTCTGAGCTTAGAGAAAAGACAAGGAGTCTGTATTCTGAAATAGGAGAAATTCATTGTCCTTTTTTTAAAGGAAAAGTTGTTTTTAACTCAGAGGGATTCAATCATATTCGATATAAGGGGGATAGAAAAGAACGATTATGGGGAGATCAAAAAATTCGTTATGAACTATTTCATTTTGCACCCGAAATTATTCGTGATTCTAAAACCTTACAAGAGTATGATGAGAAAAATTTATTTGTTGAGGTAAAGAAAAACAAGAGAACGGAGTAAGTAATGAAAAATGTAAAATTATTTGGATTTATTGCAATATTAAAAAATAGAAAGACCAAGGTAATTGTTCGTCAGGTTGGAGCAGGGAATCTTCATTTTTGGAGTATTATCCCTAATTGGAAAACACGAAAATCAAAAGAGGGACGTATTACGTTTATTCAGAATACTGGAAATTTATTGCAAGACTAAAAAAAGCACCTGCCGTCGGCTTAACTCGGCCGCAATAGGGCTGACGCCCCACAAGTGCATCCACAATGTAAGGTTTTCTCTTTTTGAGTCAAGTTTTTTTAATGACTACATCTTCCTCAACTTCTTCTCCAGTTCCTCAATCTGATCCCGTAAGGCCGCCGCGCGTTCGAAGTCTAAATTTTGAGTGGAGATATCCATTTCTGCTTCAAGTTCCACGAGCATTTGACCCACTTGATCTCGTTTCGTAAGTTTATCGAAGTTTCGTGGTTTTCCTCCCGATAGGTCTTTTGAAATATCGATAATCTTTTTGATAATTGTTTTAGGAACAATTCCGTGTTTTTTGTTGTATGCGGCCTGAATATCACGACGACGATCTGTCTCGCCGATAGCTGCTTCCATAGCAGGCGTCATTTTATCCGCGTACAGGATAACGTGCCCCTTTTCGTTTCGAGAAGCACGACCAATTATTTGCAAAAGTGCGTCACGAGAACGCAAGAATCCTTGTTTGTCTGCATCGAGGATAGCAATGAGTTCCACTTCGGGAAGGTCAAGACCCTCACGCAAGAGATTGATTCCTACTACCACATCAATTGTTCCTCTTCGTAATTCAGTAAGAATTTCAATTCGTTCGAGAGTCTCAATTTCCGAGTGTAAGTATTTTGCCTTTATTCCCGTTTCAATAAGAAACTCAGAAAGATCCTCAGCAGATTTCTTGGTCACCGTAGTAATCAAAACACGACTTCCTTTTTTGATAGTATCTCGCACTTCTTCTAATAAATTATCGATATGATTTTTTGTCCCACGAACCTCAATCTGTGGATCGAGTAGTCCTGTAGGACGGATAATCTGCTCGGCAAATTCATCTTTTTTACAATGTGCGTATTCGTATTTTCCTGGAGTAGCTGACACGTAGACCGCTTGGGGTATTTTTTCTTCAAATTCTTCAAACTTCAATGGCCGATTATCCATTGCGCTCGGCAAACGGAATCCGTAATCAATCAAGGTTTTCTTTCGGGAGAGATTTCCGTTAAACATTCCTCCAATTTGAGGAACACTGATGTGAGACTCATCCACAAAACACATGAAATCTTTTGGGAAATAATCCAAAAGTGTTGTTGGCGGAGTTCCTGCTTCTGATAAAGAAAGATAACGAGTGTAATTCTCCACACCATTGGTATATCCCGTTTCTCGTAGCATTTCCAAATCAAAGGTTGTTCGCTGTTGTAATCGATGTGCTTCAAGATTTTTTCCAATTTTTCGCAAATCAGCAAGTCGCTCATCGAGTTCTTCTTCCACTCCAACAATAGCTCGTGCTACTTTTTCTGGAGACGATACATTGTGTTTTGCTGGGAAAATTTTCACTTCATCGCAATTTTGTAAATGTTCGGAAGTAAAAGCATCAATTTCGGTAAGTTTATCCAAATCATCGCCCCAGTATTCCAACTGAAAGGCAGTATCACCTCCTGGTGGGAAAATAGTTATCACATCACCCAAAACCTCAAATGTTCCACGTGTAAAATCAGATTTCACTCTCTGATACTGCAATTCTATAAGTTTTTCTAATAACTTTTTCCGCGGATTGCTATCGCCACGTTTGATAGTAAAAGCTAGGTTTCTATAATCATCCACATCTCCAAGTCCATAAATACACGAAACAGAGCTGATAATAATACAGTCAGGACGCGTGAGAAGGTTCATTGTGGCGGCGTGTCGGAATTTGGCAATTTCTTCATTGATCGTCGCCTCTTTTTCAATAAAGGTATCTGTTTTTGGCATATATGCTTCTGGCTGATAATAATCATAATAAGAAACGAAATACGACACAGCATTATCAGGGAAAAACTGCTGAAACTCAGCACAGAGTTGAGCAGCCAGGGTTTTATTATGCGCTAAAATCAATGTTGGGCGTTGTAGCTTATTGATGATTTGCGCCATGGTAAAGGTTTTTCCTGTTCCAGTGGCACCAAGTAAGGTTTGATGGCGCAATCCGTTTCGTAGCCCCTTTGTAAGGTGAGCAATAGCCCTTGGCTGATCTCCAGTAGGCTCAAATTCAGAAACGAGATTAAAAAGTTTTTTAGTCATCAAAAAAAATCATTGTCTCATAACTTTTACTCGTTCTTAGAAATTTATCAAGTTAGTCTTTTTTGAGAGAGGCTTTTTTGCTCAAAAAAAGAATTATTCTTCGCCTTTGTTCCGTTTTAAAATTCTCTGAATCAGGGTTAATCCAACATTTCCTGCCTTTTTCCCCATTTCTTTCGTTTTTTCTCGATTTTCCTCAGAGCCGAGAAGCATTCCTGCAACTCCAGTAATCGCTCCACCAACGATTAATCCAGTGATTAATCCTTTATTCGATTTCTTAGATTTGGCCATAGTTTTTTGTGAAAAAATTCACGCGGGCAGGCTACGAGTTTTGTGTATCAAAAGCAAGTCGAAGTTGCGTCTTAAACTTCTTTTCTAATGTCTTATGAATTGCATCAAATTCAGCATCAATCGTTTTTTCATCCAAAGTTTTGTCTTTTGCTTGAAACGAAAGATGAAAGGCTAAATTCTTCTTTTCTTTTCCGAGCCTTTTTTCATCTATAAATACATCAAAAAGAGTCATGTCTTTTAAATATTTAGACGTTTCTTTTGCCGTAGAAATAATATCGAATTGTTGAATATTATTTGCCATCACCAGAGATAAGTCACGATAGACAGTAGGGAATTGTGAAACAGGAACATATTTCGTTTCTAGTGGAGAAACCAGTTCCTCAAGAGACTTCAAATCAATTTCTGTTGCAATAGCAATGGCTCCCCGAACAGGATTTTTCTTTGGATGGAGAACAAATATTTGCCCAACAGCTTTTCCATTTACGAAAATATCTGCACATTGTGCGGGATGAAATATTGCTTGTGGATTTTTACAGGTACTCATTTCTATTTCCACACTAAGGGCATGAAACATACGAGTGAGCTCGGCCTTTTGTTCAAAAAATTTCTGAGGAGCCTTTCCATTCATTGCGGCAGAGAGAAGCAAGAGACTTCGCTTTTCGTCTCCAATCTTGGGAAAGACTGTTCCAATTTCAAAGAAATTAAGCTCGCCATGAGTTCTCAGTTCAGATTCCATGCCGCGAACAGCATTAGAAAGGAGTGTCAGACGAAGTTTTTCATATTCTTCATTGGCACCATTTTGAACACATATATGCGTATTTTCATTCGTCCATTCGGGATCTTTTGGCCCTACAAAAGAAGAAAGATAGATTTCATTTCGTCCCTCGCTTACCAGTAAATCTCGAATTTTCCATTCCATTTCGCGAAGCTTATTTCTTCTTGGAGGAGTGAGGGGAAGCGTTGGTAAAACGCTTGGAATAGCATCAAACCCATAGAGTCGAACTACTTCCTCGACCAAATCTTCAGGAATTTCAATATCTTTTGTCGCTCGCCAACTAGGAACAATAACTTTTAACGTTGCTCCAGTAGCTTCAACGTCAAACCCAAGCGCACGAAGTTTTTTCATAATATCTTCATTTGATATATCAAGTCCGGACTTCATTCGTACGAGGTCGGGCGGGAGATCAATTTTCATCTCACCAAAAGAATGAGGATAAGCATCACCAACACTCGATGCTATTTTTGCATCAGGACAAAGTTGTTGTGCTTTTCCCGTAGCCCAGAGAATAGATCCGAGGCACTGTTCTGGATCTAGAGATTTTTCATATCGAGAAGAGCTCTCAGATCGCAATCCAAGTCGTGAGCTCGTATGACGGATGCTCGCCGCATCAAAATTTGCTGACTCGAAGACAATATTTTTTGTTTCATTCGTCACACTTGAAGCAAGTCCACCCATGATTCCGGCAATAGACAGAACCTTTTCATCATCTGCCACAACAATATCAGTTTCTTCTAATTCATATTCTTCGCCATCAAGAGCGAGTAATTTCTCTCCTTTTTTTGCCAAACGAATAGTAATTCCGCCCTTCAGTTTGTCCGCATCAAACACATGCATTGGTTGTCCAAACCCAGCAAGAGACAAATTCGTGAGATCAACGAGGTTAGAAATAGCACGAATATCTACGTTTTCCAGCTTTACTTGTGTAGCAATATCAGAGGACTCAAGGGTTATGTTCTCCAGTTTTATAGCACAAAATCGGCGACATTTCTCAGTATTAATTTTCACTGGGAACGGTTTACCGGTAGTGAGTTCTGGTGCAAATATTTCACTTTCAAATTCTTTGTCCCATATAGCTCCAATTTCTCTTGCGAGTCCACGATGTCCCATGAGATCAGGGCGGTGAGTTAGTGATTTATTATCAATATCAAAAAGAATATCTCCAAACCCAGAAATGATTTCTGGAAGAGTTTTTCCGATATCTTTTGTTTCAAAGCGCAAGAGTGTTTCTTGCTTCATACCCAACTCAGGGCATGTACAAACCATTCCTTCTGATTTTACATCGCGTACCTCAGTATTTTTAATTTCAAGACCAGAAGCAAGCGTCGCGCCATCGAGAGCAACAGGGTAAATTTCTCCTTTTGTCAGAGGAAATATCTCCCCAAAGACAATTTGTTTTTTTCCTTTTTTCCCACAATCGAAAGTTCCAACATGAAGTTTTTCGGCATTTTTATGTTTTTCGACCTTTATTAATTTCCCTGCAAACACACGATCAAAGGTGTTTGTCATATGGATTACGTCCTCTACTTCACACGTATGAAGAGTGAGAGCATCACCTATTTTTTGTGGATCAAGACCTTTAGTCTCAACAAATTCTCGAAGCCAATTCATTGAAAATTTCATTCCGTATGAGTTTACCCGAACAGCGTCGAAACGCAACTATCGGTTGACAATCTTAATAAAAAGGCTAAAAGGGTTCCGTTCACATAAAATCATTTTTACTCACCTTAAGAGAAGTTGAGAGTGAAGATTATGTGACATATTCCCCGCTCTTTGACTTCTTTTTCAAAAAAACCTTTAGATCATGGTAATTACATTTAATACAGCAAAGAATCTTCTTCTTATTCAAACGTTATCATTGGCCATGGCAGTTCTTTATACAGGAACAATTTGCATAGCCGCAAAATTTCCAGGAATTGAATGGGTACTTATTTCATTAATTATGGGAATGCTGGTGATCATTTTTGAGAAAATTGTGCTTAATGCCTGGAAGTCGCTGAAGATACGGCCAGTACTAGTACAAAATTCTAATAAAAAGAAAAGTAGGCTTACACAGGCATGGTGGATTAATCTTTTACTAAACCTTATCTTCTTTTTTAAATTCTCTTTCCCCAATAAAACAGCAATGATATGGTTCATTGTTGGAATGACAGCTTTTATTGTATTGAGTGGATTCACAACAGTTTTTCGAAAGAGACAATCAATAAAAATATAAGAGAGGGGAATTGCGCTGTTTCGTGTTTACGAAACAGTGCCTTTTTTAAACCCCAAACGATGAAATCATTTTTTGTCTAACTTTTTGCAGCAACAAAGGTGCAGGCCTTTTTCTTGGCATCGTGACCAACGATGTACTCGTGACCCTCATGTATTTCGCCAGAAATAATTGCTTCTGCGAGCGGAGTTTCCACTCTGTCAGCTAGTACTCGTCGTACTTCACGAGCTCCAAATTCTGGATTATAAGAAACTTTTGCCAATGCGTTTATTAGATTTCCACCAATTTGTAACTTTATTTTTTTATCATTTAATCGTTTCTGAAACTTTTGAAGCTGAAGCTTCACAATAGTCTTAATAGCATCTCGATCTAAGGGTTTAAAAATAACCGTTGCATCCAATCGATTCAGGAATTCAGGAGAAAACGTCTTTTTCAAATCTTTTTGTACGTCGTCAGAAATACTTTCAAACTCAGATTCGCTTTCGGCTAAATCAGTTTTTGTTGCTCCAAATCCAATAGAATTGGCATTCTGCTGAAAACGGTTGGCACCAATATTGGACGTCAAAATAACGACGCAATTTCGGAAGCTCACCGTTCGTCCTTTTCCATCAGTAAGTTGTCCATCTTCAAAAATTTGCAACAACATGTTGTGCACGTCTTTATGTGCTTTTTCAATTTCATCAAACAGGACAATTGAGTGTGGGCGACGGCGAACTTTTTCTGTCAATTCTCCACCATCTTCATGTCCCACATATCCAGCGGTAGAACCGACCAGGCGACTTCCAGTGTGTGGCTGACTGAATTCTGACATATCAATTTTTATCAACGACTTTTCATCGTTATACACTTCCTGTGCCAATTGTCGCACGAGCTCAGTTTTCCCCACTCCTGTTGGTCCAAGAAAAAGAAAAGCTCCAAGAGGACGATTGGGATCTTGTAATCCGAGTCGAGATCGACGAATAGCTTTAGAGATAGTTTCAATAGCAGGATTTTGTCCGGCAATATATTTTTCCAGTGTCTTTTCTAATGTTTTTAAATTATCTAAATCCGATCCTACGAGTTTTGCTACAGGGATTCCCGTTGTAAGTTCCAGAACATTTGCAACATCGGCTTGTTCTACACTTTTACGTTTTCTCCCAGAAACTTTTTTTGTCTTCATTTTTTGAATTTTTTCCTCAAATTCTTGTTCAGTTTTATGCAGCTTATTGGCTTTCTCGTAATTCTGAGTAATCACCGCCTCTTCTTTCTTTTTCTGCGTATCAGTAAGTTTTTTTCGGAGATCACGAATTTCTTTTCCGTTCAATCGATTCGTTAATCCTTTTGCTGCACACGCCTCATCGATAAGATCAATTGCCTTATCTGGCAAAAATCGATCAGGAATATATCGAATACTTAGTTTTACGGCAGCTTCAGCGGCTTCATCAGTAATATTTACCGCATGATAGTCTTCAAAATGCTTTCGAAGTCCTTTTATAATAGTAATCGCTTGTTCTTCTGTTGGTTCAGGAATATTTACTGCCTGGAATCGTCGAGCAAGAGCAGAATCTTTTTCTACATGTTTACGATATTCATCCATTGTTGTAGCACCAATAACTTGAACCTGTCCTCGTGAAAGGGCCGGCTTCAAAATATTTGCTGCATCAAGCGATCCCTCGCTACTTCCAGCACCAATAATAGTGTGAAGTTCATCAATAAAAAGAATAACTTCATTATCGCTCGCAGAAGCTTCTTCAATAATACGTTTTAATCGTTCTTCAAATTCTCCACGGTATTTTGTTCCCGCTACCAAATTTGCCATAGAGAGGCACAATACACGCTTATCCATTAATGAATCAGGAACATGTCCTTCTGCAATTCTTTGGGCAAGTCCTTCTGCAATAGCGGTTTTTCCTACTCCTGGATCCCCCAGAAGAACAGGATTGTTTTTTGTCTTTCGGCTCAAAATTTGAATGGTTCGCTCAATTTCAGTATCACGACCAATAATTGTATCGAGTTTCCCCTCGCGGGCTTGTTCCGTAAAATCATCGCAAAAGTAATCGAGGGCTAATTTTTTAACCCGGCCTTGTCGAGGTCCTTCATGGCTCCCGGGTTGATTTGGCATTTCTGCGCCGCCAAACATATCTTCTCCTGGAGAAAATTGTCCGCCACTACCAGTAATATCATCACCTGGACGAGCAGATATTCCAACCAGAATACTTTGTAATCCATCGAGTAATGATTCAATACCTTTTTGGTCTTTATTATTCGTGTCTGGAGTGACCGCTTTTCCGGCTTTTTGAAACATATCTTCCAAGTACTGAAGAATTTGTTCAGGGCGGACCATGAGCGTTTTCAAAATATGAACCGCTCCAGAGTTTTTTTGTCGAATTAATGCGTAGAGAATGTGTTCAGAATCTACCATCGTATGTCCAAAGTCGAGAGTTGCCTGCGCAGCAGCTTCAACAACTTTTTCTGCAAAAGGAGAAAAAACATTTTCAACCTCTTTTTTTGTTTTATCATCAACCCCTTTGAGTTCTTCGCAAATACGGAAAGCGTTTTCATGCGTTACTCCGAAGTTCTTCAAAATCTCACTCGCCATAGATTTTGGTTGGCGAAGCAATCCCAAGAGAAGGTGCTGCGTTTGCACTTGTTTTTCGCCAAGTGTGCGCATTTCTTCCTGTGCGAGGATAAGTGTATTGCGCGCAAATGGTGTAAATGAGTCGAAATGTGAATTCATGTGTTTGTTTTGATGTCGTAGAATTATACCCGAAATGGGGATTTTTTCAATGGTGATGGGCTTGATGTTCTATTGAAGATGTGGTTTTTGTTAACCTTTTAATCTTCAAGGCGAGAGGATTTTAAAATTTCAAATTAATTTGTCCGGTCAATAATTGTATATTCTTTGTCAGAAACTTCGTTTCCATTTACATCAGTGAGCCCTTCAAGACGTACAGTGAAGCGCTCGTTTGGCTGTGTTTCGTTTTGCCAAAACCCAATTAATGCTGTCTGTTCACCGCTCCAAAGCAGCAATTCGTCAAAAATTGGATCCTCTGTTATTTCCGTATCTTCAAAATTTTTATCACGGAATGAAACTTTTAATTGTCTCGTTACCATTACTGGCTCTGAAAAATGAAGTTCTGCGATACTAAATCGGGCACTGGATTTTATGAAATTTTCTGCCCAACGTTCGCGTGCTTTTGCGGGAACTTGATCCCTTTGGAGCCACTCATGAAGGGTTATGAAGGGGCGAGTGATATCTTCCGTAGCAGTCCACTGGAAATCCTTTCGTTCCGTTCGAAGGTTCTTTCTCCATGTTCCTACATTTTCATGCGTATCAAAATTTGCCTTTTCAAACGTCTGCTGACCAAAGAGCGATAATCGCCAATCTATGTCCCACGATTGTCCACGTGGAGCAAACACTCCGACATGTTCGAGTGATCCGCGAGGCTCAAATGTCCACTCATGCCACCAGGTTTCTCCTGGAGCAATCGCAAGGTTAAGAAATTCATTTGGAGCACCCCAGGCCTTTGGGAATCGCATTTCAATACCTCCTTTCCATAATTGAGAAAGAGGCTCATCGGCTTGTCCCAAGTGTTCAAGTCGAGCTTTTACTTTTACTTGCCAGTGTTGAGGCGTGAGCTCTCGTACAGAAATGTCGAGGTTTCGTTTGAGAAAACGCGAAGATTTTCCTCCGCCGAGATTCCATTCAATAGCAGCAATATCGCTTTGGCTAGGACTGAGTTCTGGGGATATTTCTGAGATATAGAGCTCTCCAGATTTCACAGCGCGACCAATTTCTCGTGTTATTCGTGGCCAAGTCCATGGTTGTAGTACCGTTTTCAAGATCATTTTTTTTCCTAAATTGGAAAGAGGCGACTTCCGTTCTGCCAGAGATTGTTCATCATGACGATCGGTATTTGCGATAGAACGAGTCATATCTGCAAAGAAATTTGTATCTCGGATTAATTTTTCAGCTGTTTCAATATTTACAAAAATGACACGTGAATACTTCATTCCTGCCATTTTGGCTCCTCCGAGGAAGTTGTCAGCACATGTCTTCAAATCAGGAGAAGTTCCCAGATCCCAGAATTTTACATCTTTTGAGACCATATCGAGTGGCGGTTGCGCTATTCCAAAGCTTTTATCAGCAAGAGCATATACATTCTGTAGCTTAAGTTTCAAAGGAAGAATCCGAACCTCTCCAAAAGCCGTAACAAATCCACCGCACGGTCGAGCTTCTGCTTCATTAGTGAGCAGGACGAGATGTGTTTGTGTGAGGAAATTGGGGGTGAATGCCCAGCGAACAGGCCATGCACATACAATTGCAAAGAGGATCACTAGTCCCAGCCAAAACCACCATTTTTTGAGAGTGTTCATCGGGGGCGAGTGTGTCAAAAATCGGATTATTTTGCAATCCCGAATAATTGACATTTTCATAGAAATAGCTTAATAAGAAGCTTGTGAAATGGAATATCAGTGGATATGAAATTTCCGTTCTTTGAAACTTTGGCAGAAATATTGGTTGAACGAGTTATGTTCTTGTTTGAGGGCAGTGCTCGTTTAACCAATTTATAAATAAAATACATACCATTATGAAACAAAATGAAGAATGGTTGTTGAAATACAACCTTAAAAAGAAAGTAATTATGAAAATACTTTTTCAAGAAGATATGGAATTTCTAAAAAAAATGAATATTCTATCTCTATTTTTCCTTTTTATAGCAATAGGAATACCTGGTGTTACTAGGATTTTAGTAGGATCTTTCAGTGAACATCTTTTTATCTGGATTATGTGGAGCGTAGTGTTCGCCTCTGCTATAGTGGGGATATTGGCAACTGCTGCGAAATACTCAACAAGATATGTTGTGCTACAGTCACTAGGAAATAAAAGAAAGAGGAAAGAATTTGAAACAAGACTTAAAGAATTTTTATAGACTTCTACCAAGAGGATTCAAGGAAAAACCGTTCTATGTATATGGAGCGGTTTTTCAAATACAAAATTTCCCAATTCGCACCTTTCTCGCAACTTATGATACAATTCGCCCCGGATGGAAAACACAATTCTAATTGCAATAGCGAGTGGGATAGGAGTGGCGATTTTAGCTGTGTTATTTGTGCGATGGTCACGAAAACGAGAGGATTTTAAGCGATCACTCGATTTTATGTTTCTTCAAATTCTCATTCCAAAAAAAGAATCCAAGGAAGATTATGAGCGGGAACGAGATCAAACAGCGGATATGCATAAAGTTGTGTCAGTGGCAGATCATTTTTTTCAAACTTTGTATGGAATTTATTCCTCAGATATGAATCGTTTGTGGAAAAATCAAGATTTTTTGTCTTTGGAATATATCGCTACAGAAGGAGAAATCACTTTTTATGTTGGTTGCCCAAGGGAACTGAAGCAAGTAATAGAGAAACAAATTACCAGTTTTTATCCAGAAGCTGTGGTGGAGGCAACAGATTCTCCCAAGATTTTTCATGAAAATACGCATCAGATTACGGGATATTTGACGGGACAAAAAAATTTCCGCTATCCCGTAAAAACTTTTAAAAAATTTGAAGCAGCAGATCCTATAAATAATATTTTGAATTCCCTCTCGAATGCGTCGGATGAAAAAGGAAATTCTGCGGCAGTTCAAATTATGATTCGTCCGGCAAAAGATGCTTGGCAAAAATCTGCGAGAAAACTTTCAAAGCAATTGGGATCCGGAAAAAAACCTGTTGTTTGGTGGAATCCTATTGCGCTTTTGGGGTCGTTTTTCTCACTCATGGTTCATGGAACAGAGGAAGATTCCAAAAATACTGATTCAGGAGAAAAAGACACAGAATCACAACAAACAACGCAGGCAATTGATGAAAAAGCAGAGAGACATGGATTCCAGACCATTGTTCGTTGTGTGACAAGTTCCCCAGAAAAGCGAACTGCACAAATAAATATGACATCGCTCTTGAACTCATTTAGTCAATACGGTGCACCAGCATTAAATGGTTTTAAGCATAGAAAATGGCATTCTCGAAGAGAACTGATTAGTAATTTTTTACTTCGAGTGTTTCGTCGTTCATGGGTGACAAGAAATCCACTTCTGCTTTCAACAGAAGAACTGGCCTCAATTTTTCATTTCCCACATACAAAATATAATAAGACACCCGGAGTGAAATGGCAGAATTTCAAGATCGCGCCGGTTCCTCACAATATTCCTACAAAAGGACTCTATTTAGGAGACAATGTGTATCGAGGCGTAGTCCGTCCGATATATCTATCGCCGGAAGATCGTTTTCGACATTTTTACGTTATTGGACAGACAGGTACTGGTAAATCATCGATTTTCCAAACGATGATTCGACAGGATTTGGCAGAAAATCGAGGAGTATGTGTGATTGATCCGCATGGTTCTTTAGTGGAATCCGTGCTTCCGTTTGTTCCAAAAGAAAGAGTAGATGATGTGATAATTTTTGATCCATCAGATCTAGAACGACCAATGGGGCTCAACCTTTTGGAAGCAGATACAGATGAAGAGCGAGACATGGTGGCATTGGATGCGATGAATATCATGATCAAGATGTTTGACGAGGAAACATTTGGACCGCGAATTCAGGATTATTTCCGAAATGGTGTTCTGACCCTGATGGCAGATCCAGCGGGAGGAGCTTTAACGGATATTGTTCGCTTGTTTACTGATGACGCCTTTCAGCGAGCAAAAGTACAACACGTGAAAAATCCAGTGGTGAAGAGCTTTTGGACAAAACAAATGGCACAAACAGGACAGCGTGAAAAACAAGAAATGATCCCGTATTTTTCTGCAAAATTTGGTGCGTTTGTGACCAATTCAATGATGCGAAATATTATTGGACAGACCAAATCCGCATTTGATTTTGCTTCTGTGATGGATGAAGGGAAGATTCTTCTTATGAATTTGTCCAAAGGTATGACAGGGGAGATTAACTCAAAATTGTTGGGATTAATTATTGTATCAAAACTGCAGATGGCGGCATTGCGTCGGCAGAAAAAATTAACAGCAGGAGAGAAGCCGCAGGATTTTTTCCTCTATATCGATGAGTTCCAGAACTACGTAACCGATTCTATTGAGTCGATTCTTTCTGAAGCGCGAAAATATCGTTTGTCATTGAATATTGCTCACCAATATTTGGGACAGATAGATACATCTGGACACAAGAAAGGATTGAATTTGAAAGAAGCCGTCTTTGGAAATGTCGGAACAATGATGTGTTATAAGATCGGTGCGCAAGATGCCGAGGAAATGGCAAAGGAAATGGCGCCAGTGTTTAGTGATCAAGACTTATTGAACATAGACGCCTTCAAATCAGCGATTAAATTAGCAGTAAATGGTCAGCCAAGTCGTCCATTTTCCCTCAATGTACAGAAGCCGTGGCTTGAGAAGGGAAACGAGAAGATGCCTGATGCATTGAAGCAGATTTCACGATTGACGCATGGGCGAAGTAAGAAATTTGTGGAGAAGGAGATTTTTACGCGCTTAGATGTATAAATTTGCTATCGACACCTTTATCAACCACAAAAAACTCACCATCGTGAGCTTCTCCATTTTCATAGCATTTAGTGTTTTTCTTTTTCCTTCTTTTGAGGATACATTTGCTGGCTGGGCGTGGGGACTCTTTGTCGCGGTGATGATGGTACGGCCGTTATTTGAATTAGTACAAAGATTTCCGTTGTTGTGGCCAAGGACATGGGAAAAAATTGAAAAAGTGGATCAGGTAGTTTCGCGTTTTATTTTACAAGTGAAATTGATATCAAAAGCCTCTCAAAAATTTGGAATCAGTGGGATATGGGATCTTATAAAAAATATTTTGAAAATTGCGATGGGATGGCGAAGAGAAATGGGGATATTGGCAGGAGTTTTCGGCCTTGCACATGGAGCGGGAATATTATTGATTCACAAAAATAAAGAATTAATGGATGTTTTTGATCCTGCATTATGGGATTTCCGTACATTGTGGGGATGGGGATTATTAGCAGTTGCATTAATGTTGCCGCTGATCATTACCTCCAATGCTTGGTCAATAAAGTTTTTTAAGAGTTGGTGGAAGCCATGGCAAAGAATTGCTTACGGAGCCTTTATTGCAACAGGGATTCATGTTTTTCTAGCAGAACGTGAAGCGGGGCCGTTAGTTATTTTAGTACTATGGGGATTGTTGTGGCTGGGAGCAAGGTTCAAAAGAGTTCAGGCTCCTCAGTAAGAAAAGTAGACAGTTTTAAGAAACACTGTAGAGTCAGCGTGCATAATGAAAAATATTCTCTCACTGTCGGTAATTTCTACCAAGTTCGCATTTCTTGCGTGCTTCAGTTTTATGGGAGCTTTTTCGTTTTCTTCTGCAGTGGCAGAGGTCGTGCCACCGTGTCACCAGATGGCCACAGAACAGGAAGAGTCAGAAGGAGATTGTATGGCCTGTGAAATTTCACAGGATGGATGGGAACAACAGTTTGTGGAGCCAGTTTCTCTCGATGCACCGAAGGCGTGTGAGGAATTTGTGACTTTGTCGCAATGGACGGAGTTTTCCCCAGAAATAACAGAAATACTTGAAGTATTCTCAGTGCCAGATCCTCCGGATGAAGTAGGAGTTTTGCACGCTGAGTTAGTGGTAAAAAACAGTACGGTTTTCGTGATATAGAATAAAAAGATTTTCTTTTGAGGACATCGTCCTTTTATTTCTTTTTTATTACTATTTATCATGAAAAAATTATTATTCGTTTTCGCAGGAGCACTTTCACTTGTACTTGTAGGATGTGGCTCCGCACCTATGACAGACGCCGACATGGCGGCTAAATATGGATATTCTGTTGAGGAATTCCAGGAACAAAAAGAGGCCGCAGCTCGTATGAACATGTCGGTTGAGGACCATCTTAAACATGCGACGATGGACATGGACCTGGGTGCAAACAGCATGGACCATGGTTCAATGGAACACTAATTTCTAATATTCTATAAAATGTGGAAATTACTAAAAACAAAACCACTTTCGGTGTGGGAAAAAGTTTTCTATATCGTATTGATTATGGGGTTGGTTGGAGTGTATTTTTGGCGAACAATGAGTTCGCCGGCACCAGCTCCAGTTGTTCAGACAATGAAGGAAAAGGTATACGAAACACTTTCTCCCCAACTTTCTGAGAGTTTCTCGACACAGAAATTTCTCGGAAGAATTAATTCTAATGCTTACGCGATGATACACCCTCGCCGGCAGGGAATTATAAAAGACATTCTTGTTGATGTTGGAGATCCCGTGAAAAAAGGACAGACTCTCGCCGTACTGCTTCCGCCGGGAGTAGAAGGACAGAGCTCTGCTAATATTGCACGAGCTTATGCAGCATTGCAATCAGCACTGGACGGATTTGCGAACGCCCAAAATACATCAACGGATTCTGTTGCCCTCGCGCAACAGAATTTAGATAATGCGGGGAGTTCTGTGGATGGAATTCGGTCACAATTATCACAAAAGTACGCCTTCGGGAAAACCAGTTCACAGCAGGTTCTACAGGTTTTGCAAAAAATGCTTTTCGGAGAGAATCTCAGAATTGAATATGCCAACGGAATTCAAGGCTCGTTTAACAATTCTCAGCAGGAACGACGAGTGTTGAATCTTTTTAAGGAAATTAATTTATTATCGAAGGCGCTTACAGATGAACACGACTCTGTTTACGCATTTCTCAACTCTATTGAAAACATCACGAACGAAGTAGAAATATTATATCGTGACGCGCATATTGGCAGTACTTTTCCCCAAGCGAAAATTGAAATGAACCGCAGCATGGTTCTCGCCTCTCAAAGCAAGATTTTGCTCGCCCGAGAAAAGATAGATAACGCCGAGTTGAAATTTTCGACAGTCGAACAAAATCTAATTTTGACCAGTTCACGAGCACAAGGATCCTTGGACGCGGCGCGCACTCGATTGGACGTGGCGCAAGCAACCTATCACGCCGAACTCGCCAAAAGTGGAAACATCAAAGTCGTTTCCCCATTCTTCGGAAAAATCACTGCACGCTACGGTAAAGTTGGACAAATGGCGACCCCGATGAAAAAATTATTTGAAATCGTCGGAGTCGAAACTTCATTACAAGAAGTCAGCGGAACAGAAGTTATATTTGGCGTAGCAGAAGATTTTGTTTCCCAACTTTCTATTGATCAAACAGTGGAAATTATCGCGCCAAATCTTTCGTCCAAACGAACTGCCGGAACAATTTCCCGAGTGGGAGACTCTATTGATTCTGCAACTCAAACCGCAACAGTGCACGCATCTTTTATGGAAACAGATTTCCTTCCGCATAATTCAAGCGTGTTCGTGGCGGTGACGATGGGTTCGGATCCGATTTATGCGATTCCTTCGACTTCATTGAAACGGAAACGTAGTGAGCACTATATCTGGGTTATTGACGCAGATGGTGGTTTCGTTCATTTGCCGGTTAATGTATTGGCGGAGGACGGAGAGTATTCGGATGTGTTTTCCTCTCATCTCACTTTGACCAGTGACGTAATAATTTACCCATCCGTCTCACTCTGGCGCACGAGTAAATCATGGGAAGAAAGCCTTTTGACGACAGAAGATTCTTTAACTCTAGAATCAGATGTTGAATAAATTTATCAGATACACGCTTGAGAATCGGTTTCTAACAGGAATGATGTTCCTGGTGGTATTGCTCTTGAGCTCGTTGGCGCTTTACCGAACTCCTGTTGATGCGATTCCTGATTTGTCAGAAAATCAGGTGATCGTGATGACACAGTGGGCGGGGCAGTCGCCGCAAAATATTGAGGATCAGGTAACTTACCCGATTACGGTAAGCATGCAGGGGCTTCCTAGTGTGAAGGCCGTGCGAAGTGGTTCGATGTTGGGGGTATCGATGGTGACGGTTATTTTTGAGGATGGTACGGATATTTATTTCGCTCGAGATCGAGTGACGGAGAAGTTGAATACGATCAAAAATCAGTTGCCGATGGGTGCCATGCCGATGCTTGGTCCTGATGCGACTGGTGTGGGGCATATTTTTATGTACACGTTGGATTCGGATGATCTCTCTTTGACGGATTTGCGCTCGCTTCAGGATTTTACGGTTCGTTATGAATTGCAGAGCTTGCGGGGGGTGGCGGAGGTGGCCTCGATTGGAGGATATATGAAGCAGTACCAAATCATTGTTGATCCGGTGAAACTCGAGCAATATGGGGTTTCTCTATCGAAGCTAATTCAGATGGTGAAGATGGGAAACAATAATGTTTCTGGAAAAATTTTGGAGTATGGAGAGCGAGAAATCGCGATTCAGGGGCTCGGGTTTTTCCAAAACCCTGAGGATATTTCTCACTTAGTTGTGGGGATGAAAAAAGGTGGGACACCTCTTCTCGTTAGTGATCTCGCGAATGTGCGGGAGAGCGGTATGTTCCGTCGGGGAATTTTGGCGAATAGTGAAGAGGAGAAGGTCGGTGGTATTGTGGTGATGCGTTACGGCGAAAATCCGTTGGAAGTTATTGATGCGGTGAAAGCGAAGATTGTGGAGTTGGAGTCGGTTTTGCCTAAGGGTGTAACGATTTCTCCGTTCTATGACAGAACCGAGCTGATTCAAGCGTCGATTAGCACATTGCGTGATGTCTTGATTCAAATGCTGATTATCACGGCGATTGTGTTGTGGGTGTTTTTGTTGAATGCTCGTGCAACGATTATCACGGCGGTGGCTTTGGCTGTCGGGGTGATGATGACTTTTTTATTCATGTATTTGTTCGGATTGCCATCGAATATCATGAGTTTGGGTGGTATCGCGATTGCGATTGGTACAATGGTGGATTCGGCAATTGTCGTGACGGAAAATATTTATCAAAAGCTGAAGGACCATAGTGAAGAATTATTCTTTAAGAAAAAATTAGAGTTAATTTATAGTGCTACGACAGAGGTGGCGGCGCCGATAATCTTTGCGATTTTGATTATTTGTTTGTCATTTGTGCCGATTTTCTCGCTAGAAGGGATGGAGGGGAAACTCTTTCACCCACTCGCGTTCACGAACATCTTTGCGATGGCGGGAGCATTGATTGCGTCGATTGTGTTTATACCGTTGCTTTGTCTTTACTTTTTGAAAGGGCCGTTTCTGGCGGATGAGAAGATTCCGTTGGTGCGTGTTCTTCAAAAATGGTATGAGCCGATGCTTCGTTATGCGTTGAAAAAACGGAAACTGGTTTTCTCAATTCTCGGTATGATGACAATCCTTACGATTGGTCTTGGGGCGACGATTGGGAGTGAATTTATGCCGCCTTTGGATGAGGGGGCGATCATGTATATGCCGATGACGGTGCCAGATGTTTCGGTGAGTAAGGCGAGGGAATTGTTATTGGAGACGAATAAGATTTTGTCTAAATTTCCGGAGGTGTCCAATGTGGTAGGGAAGGCTGGGCGTTCGACGTCGGCGACTGATCCTGCGCCGTTGGCGATGCTGGAAACTTTCATCACGTTGAAACCAAAAAAGGAGTGGCGAGATGGAATGACGAAGGACAAATTGATTGCCGAAATGAGTCGTGCAATTAATATTCCGAATTTATGGAGCGGGTTCACTCAGCCGATTATTGGGCGGGTGGATATGGTTTCTACGGGGATTCGCTCTGAGGTCGGGATCAAGGTTTTTGGTGACGATTCTGCGGTTTTGGAAAATCTATCAATTCAGATTGAGTCAGCAATGCTTAGTGTGCCGGGGGCGACTGGTGTGGTGGCGATTCGGACTTCTGGGTTGAAGTATTTCAATGTTGATATTGATGAGATGAAGCTCGCGCAGTACGGCATTCCCAAGATGCAAGTTTTGGATTTGATCGAAGTTGGAGCAGGTGGAAAAGTTATCAGTAAAACGATTCAAGGACGTGAGAATTACGGAATCGAAGTGAAGTTTGCACGATCCTTCCGTGAGAGTATGGAGGATTTGCGCGCGCTTACTCTTTCTGGTTCTAATGGGAAACGAATTCCACTCTCAAGCGTTGCTACGATTGATGTTGTGAATGGTCCCGCGGTTCTTAAAAGTGAAAATGGGAAACTAATGGGAGCGGTCCAGCTTGATGTAACGGGGCGTGATTTGGGTGGATTTATAAAAGAAGCTCGTGAACATTTGGCTACAGAAATTGAGCTTCCTGCCGGATATTCTCTCGAATTCGATGGTCAGTACAAGAATCAGGTGCGCGCCAAGGCTAAGCTTAGCTGGGTGGTGCCGGCGGTGGTTGTGATGATTTTCTTAATTCTTTTTCTTACCTACAAAGATCTGGGTCTTGTTTCCATTGTAATGATGGCGATTCCTCTTTCTTTAATCGGTGGAATTACTGCTCTCTGGCTCGCACAGTTCAATTTTTCAGTTGCGGTGTGGGTTGGGTTTATTGCGTTGTTTGGTAATGCGGTGGAAACGGGTGTGGTGATTGTTCTCTACCTCGAAAACTCGCTGAAGGAGAAGATGGCGCAGATAACGAATTTTACGAAGGTGGATTTACATAATGCGATTCTGCATGGGGCGACCCGTCGTTTGCGTCCGGTGTTGATGACGGCCTTTACGTCAATTTTTGGGTTGATTCCGATGTTGATTTCGACAGGAACGGGGTCTGAAATGCAAAAACCGTTGGCGGTTGTTGTGGTCGGTGGATTGATCACTTCAATTTCTGCAACATTACTCGTGATCCCAATCTTATTCGATATGTTGCGAGAGCGATCATTGTCGCTCAAAAAAGTATCTCTTAATACGTTTGATAATGAAAATAAATAAAAATTGGTTTCATTTAATGGGTGCTGGGTCCGCGATTATCGCGGGTCTCGCCCATCTTGTGTTTAAAACAGTTTCTCACAGTAGCGTTCTTCCTCACGTGATTTTCTTTGCGATAATGGGGTTGGCGCAGATATGGTGGGGATGGCAGTTTTTGAAGCAGAAACAACGGTCGGAACTTTTCTTGCAGGCGGGTACTGCTATCAATGGAGGGTTTGCGTTGATGTGGTTATTAACTCGTTTCATCGCTCCGCCGTTTATGATTAAGCCGGAAGGGTTTGAGATCGTGGGATGGTCTGTGGCGGCGCTGCAGATGATTGCGTTGGTGGCGATTTTTGTTGAAAAAACTAAAAACAAATCTCACTGGAAATTACAGTTGATGGAGATTGTGATTGTTGGGTTTGTTGTGGTTGGGACAACGTTTGCTCTCTATGGAGGAGGAATGATTGGGGAATCTTTCTTTCCCGATTTCATGAGTAGTAGTGGTCATCATGGAGGAGGTCATCATTGATTTTAAATGTACGTCCCCCCTCTTGGTATAGGGTCAAGTATAGTTGAGGGTATTGAAAAACACTCTTAACCCGCTCTATATGTACAAAAGAGTCCGTCAAAAAGGTACTAGACTTTCTGAGGTCAAATTTCGACACTTAATTAAGTGTTTTTGTTTGGATTTTACAGCCGAAGATACAGCTAAATTATTAACCCTAAATCGACATACAATTAACAAATATTATGGTTATTTTCGAGGAATAATTGAGGCTGAGCTAACTCAAAAAGAAATCATTTCCGGAGAAGTTGAAGTAGATGAATCATATTTTGGACCGACTCGGGTTCGTGGAAAAGGAGGACGTGGGGCTGGGGAAAAGACGATTGTTTTTGGCATGTTGAATCGAAAAGGAAAAGTTTATACGTTCATAATTCCCAACTGCCAAATGCCCACGATTATACCTATAATTGAAGAACTTGTTGTTGATAGATCTACTATTTACTCTGATGGTCTTGGTACGTATCGTTGTTTGACGCCAAAATATAAACACTACGTAATAAATCATGGAAGAGGGCATTTTGCTGAAAATGAGAATCACGTTAATGGAATTGAGGGATTTTGGGCTTACGCAAAACTTCGTATGAAAAAATTTAAAGGAATTCGAAAAGAGAAATTTTAAACTTACTTAAAAGAGACGGAATGGAGATTCAATAATAGAAAAAATGACAAAGTAAAAATTCTCGTGAAATTATTTAAAAAATACACTTAACTATACTTGACCCTGAGAGAAGAGGGGGAGATGCTTTGTTTCAAAAAGGGAATATATTTATCGATTGCTTGCTTTTTTTGCGTGCATGGTTCATAATTCACTGTGAACTGTGAACTGTTAACTATGAATAAAAATGGTAAAAACTA
>Ga0307989_1000590_pt1 | contig 22897 bp, 17 predicted proteins | sample EllFjometagen185_FD_203164 | JGI IMG/M metagenome (GOLD analysis project Ga0307989, IMG submission 203164) | Marine microbial communities from Ellis Fjord, Antarctic Ocean - #185 | ecosystem: Environmental > Aquatic > Marine > Unclassified | place: Southern Ocean | collected 2014-10-08 | reverse complement strand
AATAAATGCAAGCAAACCAAAAGCAATCCAATGGTCAATCGAAACAATTAGATTTTTAAGTGTGCTGCCAATCAGCCAACCAATTACAGGAAATACAGCCTGAAAAAATGCAAGCGAACTAGCAACAACAGCAGCTTGCCAAAACCGGATTTCACGTTTCATTAATCCACATGAGACTGAAACGGCAAAAGAATCGAAACTCAAGCCAATTCCAATAAGAAGAAACGTTATTAATTGTATAAATGTCATTTTTTTCGTGCTTGTAAAAATAAAATTTTCTGATTAAGAAATACTAAAAAATAATAGTGCCTTTAACAAAACAGGCTATTTAAAATTAAAAATCAAAGGAACTGTTATAATTTTGAATTTGAATCGTCAAATAGTACAGATGACTGCCGAAGAGTTTAAAAATAAAATAATCCCTTTTTCAAGGAAATTATATCCGATGCTGTTTCGGATTTTAAAAGATGAAGAAGAAACCCGCGATGCATTGCAGGATTTAATGGTAAAACTCTGGAATAAAAGAGGTGATTTGGAGAAATGCTCAAACCAAACAGCATACATTATTACAGTGGCAAAAAATTACAGTTTCGATTTATTGAAGAAAAAACGACCTGTGAGAATTAGCGAAAAAGAGAAATACAAAATTTTAAATCTCGAAGCTGATGGCGTTCAACACGAAATAAAGGAAAAATACGAACATGTACATAAAACAATTAATAAACTGCCCGAAAAGTATCGGACAATAATTCAGTTGCGCGACATAGATGGTTTTTCTTTTGATGAAATAAAAGAAATGACCGGATTTGAAATTACTTATTTACGGGTTATTCTGTCGAGGGCAAGATTGAAGGTAAAACAAGAAGTTGAAAAAATTTACGATTATGACAAAACAAGAGAAATTACTCAACAAATATTATAAAGGAGAAACTTCTTTGGAAGAAGAAAAAGAATTAAAAGTAATTTTTCAAGAAGATGAAAATCGTACTTCGGAGCAAGATATTTTTGGATATTTTGAAAAGGAAAGCAACATACCAATTGATTTGGAAGAAAGCGTTTTTACAAATCTGAAAAGCATAGAAAAGCATAGAAAAACAATAAAAATGCGCTTATACAGCCTAAGTTCAGCAGCCGCAGTAATTATCATTTTTTTGAGTGTTTATCTCGATTTCAGAAACACAAAAAACACTCAACTTAACAATGATTTTTTTGTGATGGAGCAGGCACTTTTCCAAGTTTCGGAAAGTATTCAGCCCGACGTTCAGGAAGAAATGCTGGTGCTTTGGGTTGATGATAATGTTGAAATAATTATTAATTAAAACTTATAAAATCATGAAACGAATAATTTTATTACTGTTAGTTGGTGTTTTTTCGTTACCAACTATGGCACAACAATCACAAAATTTGTTTGAACAATTAACAGAAAAATATGCCGATAAAGATGGATTTAGTGCAAGCCAGATTTCGAGTGAACTGTTCGATTTGTACCTGAAGAAAAAGAATATTGATGAAGAATCTCCGGTTTCTGATGCTTTGAAAAATCTGAATAATATTCTGGTTATCTCGCAAAGTAATCTGGCCGGAGTTTCTTATAAAAATAGTGGCTATTACGTATTAGGGAGTGATGAAACAGATAAGAATTCGGAAACAGAAACGGAACAAAATCAGTTACATTCTGAGATTATTAGTCATTACAAAAACAATAACTATTCGCTTTTAAAAACAGAAAAACGAATGGGAGAAGATGTGAAAGTGTACTTAAAAAAAGCCAATGACAAGATTGAGGCACTCGCTCTTATAACCAGCTCATCTGCTTCAACAAACTTAGTTGAATTACAAGGAAACATCGATTTAAAAACTGTTTCAGAATTAAATCGGGCACTTAATTTACGAGGGCTGGAAAATTTGTACAAAATTGATAACAGTAGTAGTGCATTCTATGGAATTTCATCTGCTAGAATAGGTGCATTAACGAACGAGAAAATTGAAGAATTGGTTGCCCGCCAGCGCGAAATGGCAGAAAAACAGCACGATTTGTCGGATGAGCAACGTGCAAAATATGATGAACAAGCCAAACAAATGGCTGAAAAACAGATGCAAATGGCAGAAAAATACCGCGAAATGGCAGAAAAATACCAGCGCGAACCCATCTTTTTAAATTATCCTGGCGACACAAATACAGTTTATATTCTTGACGGTAAAAAAGTAAAAGTCAAAAGAATTAAAGAAATTGAGAAAGATAAAATTGAAAAGATTGAAGTAATAAAAGCAGAAAAAAAAGACGATAAAACAACGATAAAAATTACAACAAAATAGAAAACAGAAGAGGCAGATAATTTTATATTTGCCTCTTTGTATTAAAATCCCTGTAACTACTCAGGTGTCTAAATCAACTTTATTGAATTGATTTTCAGAATAGTAGATATATCACGCAAAGTTCGCAAAGATTATCGCAAAAAGCGCAAAGCGTTTGTCGCAAATGCTTTGCGCTTTCTGCGTCTCTTTAGCTTTGCGTTCTTTGCGTGAAGCTTTTAATCATAAAATGTAAGTAATCATAAGTAAAAACTCGCTGAGTAGTTACAGAAATCTTAAGCCTAAAGTTCTTTTAATTTTTTCTGAACTGTCTCCTTTCGCCTTCGTGAGACTGCAACCTCATCGCCATTTGAAAGTTGCAACATTCCGCCACCTGTTTTTATATATGCAACTACATGTTTTAAGTTAACCAAATGTGTTTTGTGAATCCTTATAAAGGAATATTCCTGTAACAAATCTTCAAATTCTACTAATGTTTTGGCTACAAGCAGATGTTTCTTTTCTTCAAAATAAAAGTGCGTATAATTTCCATCGCCCTGACAACGGATAATTTTATTAACCTCAACATATTGAATGCTGTCGGCAGTTGGTAATCCGATTCTGGGATTTTGTGGTTGATGAATATTTCGGAATAATTGTTTTACACGTTCATTTTCCTCTCTTAAACGAATACGCTTTGCTACTTTATTTACAGCAAAAATTAGGTCGTTGTAATTAATTGGTTTTAGAATATAGTCGGCAGCAGAAAACCGAATAGCTTTTATAGCGTAATTGTCGAAAGCAGTAACAAATATTACTTCAAAATTTAAATCTTTGAAATGTTCCAGCAACTGAAATCCATTAGCTTTTGGCATTTCAATATCTAAAAAAACCAAGTCAGGATTATCAGTTTGAATTAATGAAATTGCCGTTTCAACCGAATCCGCTTCTCCTAAAACGGTAACATCCTGACAGTGCTGTTTTAAAATACCGGCAAGATTCTCTCTTCCATGTTTTTCATCGTCAACTATAATGGATTTTATTTTCATTTTAAAAAGTTCACGCAAAGAGCACTGAGGTTTTACGCAAAGAACGCAAAAATGCACAGCGCTTTACAAAGGTATTAAACGTAAATAAACATTGCCAACAATATACAAATCAACAAAACATAAAGGATAATATTCAGCTTTTTTCGGTTTTGAATATTGATTTCTGGGTTTTTGATTTTGAAATCATTTTTTTTGTTTTTAAAGAATTGTTTTAAAATGGCCTCAATAACCACATCATTTTATTTATTTCATTTCTTATCTACTAACTAAAGATTCAAATATTTTAAAAAGGCAAAAGAATCTTTGCGAACTTTGCGCTACTTTGCGCCTTTGCGCGAACCTCCTATTTTTCCTCCGGAATAAAAATCTCTACCCTTGTACCTGTTTTATCCCCTGTCAAATCAATTATTTCCAACCCGTATTTTTCGCCTTGTTTTTCCTGAAGAATTTTTAATCGTTCCTGAATAAGTTTCGAGCCTTTCCCGTTTTTTGCTTTGGCTATTTTTTTTGCTTCTTCCCGACCAATTCCATTGTCTTCGATGCTAATTTTTATTCCAGTGTTTTCTTTTAGGATATCAATTTTTAATTGCCGGTTTCCGACTTTGCTTTGTAGTCCATGTATCACAGCATTTTCCGCAAAAGGTTGGAACAACATTGAAGGAACCAGTGTGTTGTGGGGATCTATTCCTTTATCAACTGAAATTGAGAAATCAAAATCGAATCGTAGTTTCTCGAGATTGAGATACTGTTCAACCATTTCCAATTCTTCTGCCAGCGAAACCTCTTCTTTTTCGGAATTGCGTAATACTTTTCTAATTAAGCCTGCAAAATCGGCTAAATACAAATGGGCCTCGCGGCCCTTGTTTTGCTGAACCAGATTTTGCACCGAGTTCAAACTGTTAAAAAGGAAATGGGGGTTCATTTGCGATCGAATTGCAGTTAATTCCAATTCGCGGAGTTTCCTGATTTGAGCTTCTTTTCGGAATCGCTGCCGAACCTTCCATTTCCAAATAAATAGAGCTATAATCAAAATGGATAGCAATGATACAAGTACTAGAACTACTATTTGGAGTTGCGATTTATCGAGTTGTTGTTTTTTAGAAATGAGACTGGATTTGGCTTTTTGAATAGCACTTTTTGTTCCACGAGCATTTCCCTCAAATTTGCCATTCTTATTAAATACAAGATACAAACTGCTTTTTTGAAAAATATCTTCGAAAGATGCCTTATCATTCATATATAAAAGATGGATTGCCTCAGGTTCTGCGGCACTTGTATATTCCTCCCACTGTTTAAAATTACTGCCTTCGACAACCATAATAAAATTGATTTCTGGATTCTCTTTTACAAGGTCATCGTATATATATCTATCACCACTCCAGCTCGGCGAAAAATAAAATATACTCGGTTTGTTTCCCTTAAAATTATCAAATGAAACTTTTTTATTGTTTCTATCCACAAAGTCAATTGATGGAACAAATTTTACATGTGCTAATTTTTCCTGTTGACTTATAATATATTTTACTTCGTTAACCAATTCCATGTCATTGCAGAGCCTGATCATTAAATCAAAGTTTTCGTTAACTAATCTGTTTAAATAATCATCTCTGTTGTTTGATGAACTTTTGGATGTTTTTTTAATTATTATTTCATTTAAAGTCTGTGCAATTTCGCGATAAAGAGGAGAGCCGGTTAAAACCATTCTGGAAGCCTGTATTTCTAATTCTGGATCGGAAGAATAACGAAAACCATAACTGGTAAAATAACGCCGTTTTGTTTTATTAGCTTTCGAAAAATGATAGTTTAAATACCGGTTGACACACTTTCGAGAATGAAATCCATAATCGTTATAAACCTCGTGAAAATCCAAACTGTCAATTTTAGGTAATAATACTGAGTAGTTCTCAGTCCCCGAAAATTCTTCTAAGCTAAGATCATCACTCCTGATTATGTTCCACCCAAAATTAAAAATTCCATTATATAAATATGCTTTAGTTTCATTTGTTATAAAATTAAAAGCTTTTTCAGAAATCTCAGATTTATATTTCGTAGAAATTTGGTCAACCGTTTCAAGGGCATTAAACAAAGGATAAATATTGCCGATAGCTATAGGTTTTCCATCAACAATACTAACCCCAAATACAATTTCCCTATCAAGAATTTTATTACTCCAACTTGATAACCGACTTATTTCATGCACTTTAATTTCATTTCTCAATTCCTGAATATAATTAGCTTCATTTCTTCTGGTGCCATAAACTGTTGTGTTCCATGGCAACTCATTGCCTGTCGATTCGAAATTGATAGTATCTCCCGGTTCGGAATAAAAAACATAAGTGCCCGGCGGATTGTGTTTGTTACGATTTTCATTTTCAACATAAACAAAACCTTCGTGAGAAAAATCTAAACTGGTATTAAAAGTTCCATTATTATCGAGAATTATTGTTTTTGTTTTTAAGTTATATCCAAAAGGTTTGTCAAGAATCCTAATATGAATTTTATCGCTAAGCGGATTTTCTATCTTTCCTGATATAAATAATTTGTTTTCTGGAATTTTTTGAGAATATAAAAGTCGAAAATTCTTTTCCTGGACTCTCCATTTATTTTTGTTAACTCTCCTATCATAACTTGATTTAATTGAATCAAATTGAATTGTAGAATAATTTATTATTATTCCATTTTCAAGATTAATCCAGTATTTTTTAAACTCTCTTCCTGGAATAATCTTATCAAATTCCTGATCTCCAAAATTTACAAAATTACCTTGTCGCTCACGAACAATAAATTTATCTTCAAACCGACTATTTTCTATCGTTTCTTCTGAGGTTATTTTGATGTTTTGAAACCAGATTAAAAAAGAGATTAAGTCATTTTCAATAAATAATTTTCTTTTAATAATATTTTCAATAAAAGAATCAACTCCTTTGTCATCATTTCCTTGCTCTTTCAATCTTAAATAAAATTCTTCAAGCAATTCAACTTTATTTAAAAGTTTTATTTCATTGGTTTCAAGGTTAATCGAAAAACGGAGTTTTGATCTGGATAAAATTGATTCAATAAATCCACTTTCAGAACTTAATCTGGTAAAATCCGGATAAAAATAGTCTATTCTGTTAATTGCAGTCTTTCGCGCTGTTCCATCTCTAAAATTTTCAAGAAAACATAATGTAATTATTATTCTTTCATTTGGAATTACTTTCTCTACTTCCAGTTTGATTACTTTTTTTTCAGTTAAATATCTGTTTTTGCTATCATCTTCTTTTATAGAATAGTTTTTGTCTATTTTTTCAAAAACATATTCATGCCCCTCCTTCATTTTTAAACGAATAGTTTCATTTTGCCCAAACAAATTTGAAAAACAGAAAAAAAGTATTAGTGTAAGAAATATAGTAGCTCGTTTCATATCCGTTGAATTTGGTTTACCCAAAGTTGGAAGTTATTTGTGAAATAAAAAAGAGCCACTTATTAAACGGTAGATTTGACTTATTAAAAGGTAAGTTTTTTTATCTGTTGACTAAATGCTTTAGTTTCAAGACAAATATTTCACATAAAAAAAGGGAGCTTCTGCTCCCTCTTACGCTGTTTATTACTACTTTTCTTCTATCTATGAAAAAAATTGTAAATTTATTTATCTCCCAAAAAGTTATTATTTTCCACCTTTTTTAAACCACAGCATGTTGCCTAAATTATAATAATTGTCGGCTATTTTTGGATTCATGACCAACTGTTGTTCTGTGTAAGGGCGGTAAGAAACCATCACATCATCTCCTTCATTCCAATTTGCAGGGATAACAACCTGCTCCGAATCCGATCTTTGCAATGCTTCTACAATTCTTGTAATTTCGTGCATATTCCGACCTAATTCTTTTGGGTAAAAATTAATGGAGCGTATAATATTTTCAGAATCGATAACAAATACACCTCGTATATCTCTACTCGTACTTACAGCGCCATGTATCATTCCATACATTTTAGCCACAGTATGTCGTTGATCTTCGAAAAGCGGAAAATTGATTTTTTGTTTCCCGTGACTTTTATAATTAATTTCTTCAAGATGTTTTTTCCAATTATTATGCTGGTTTAAATCATCTGTTGAAATAACTGCAATCATAACTCCTAAACTGTCAAAATCTGATTTCATATTTGCAAGTTCTAACAGTTCAGTCGAACATACTGGTGTAAAATCCTGAGGATGACTAAAAAGAATTTTCCAACTGTTGCCAAAGGCATTCGGAAAAGTTAATTCACCCATTGTAGATTTGGCTGTAAAAGACGGAGCTTTTGAGCCTATTGAAGGAACCTTAATGTTTTGGGAAGAAACACTTCCCGAAACAAAGAACAATAAGACCAAAGCTATAAATAATGTTTTCATCGTTTTAAATTTTAAATTTCTCAATAACTATACTTTAAGTTTTGAGAACGAAGTAAACTACTCCGTTCCCAAAATTTTTCTGTATGTCTTTTGTGATTTTATGATTAACATTAATCATAAAAATTTCACGGCGTCAAAACTTTTGCCTGCAAATACAAATATTATTTATCGGCAATCTTTTTAAACCACATACGGTTACCCATACTATAAAATTTATCTTCAAGCTCAGGATTTGCTTTCAACTCTGCCTTGGTATATGGGAAATATGGAACCATAACATCATCACCATTTTCCCAGTTTGCAGGAGTTAAAACTTGTGATTCATCGGTGGTTTGAAGAGCTTCAACAATTCGTACAATTTCTTGCATATTTCGCCCAACCTGCATCGGATAAAAATTAATCGAACGTACTATGTTTTCCGAATCAATAATAAACACTCCTCTAATGTCTCTGTTTGTACTGGCAGGTTCGTGCAACATTCCATAGATTTTTGAGGCTTTCGCATCAGAGTCATCCAGAATAGCAAAATTAATTTGCTGTCTCCCTCTGTCCTTATAGTCCAATTCTTCAAGATGCGCTTTCCACATATTATGCATGTCCACATCATCAGTTGAAATAACTGCAATTTGAACTCCCAAACGGCTAAAGTCTTTTTCCATGTATGCCAATTCTAGGAGCTCTGAAGAACAAACCGGGGTAAAATCTTGTGGATGACTAAATAAGATTTTCCAGTCCTTTCCAAAATCATCTGGAAATTTTACTTTCCCATTGGTTGATTTTGCCGTAAACGACGGAGCCTTTGAACCGATTAAAGGAATGTTGGAACTACTTTGAGAGAAAACTCCTCCCACTAAAAAAGTAACGGTGACAAATGTCAAAAATAATTTTTTCATGTTTTAATTGTTTAAAGTTTTTAATGCAAGCGCAAGTTATGGCAGCAAACAAAAGCATTATGCAACATGAAGAGAATAAGTTAATAAGGTCTTTTTCTTTGTTGTTTCAATTTGTAAATTAATCGGCTACTATTTTTCTATTTGACAAAATATTGGTTTAATTCGACCTAAATCAGTACAAATTGTCAGGATTGTTCACAAATTATGGAGTCTGTTGATTTTAATATATAAATACCTATTAGTCTTTATTTAACATTACTTAACTTTTTTGACGAACAAACCGTTCAATTATTCTAAAACTGTAGTTCATTGAATTGAAGTAATTGACGCCAAACTACGGTCTGTTTCACGCCATATTTTCGAATTTTTTTTTTGAAAATTGGCATCTGAATTCTAAGATAGATGAAATTCAAAAAAAAAGGACGATAATTCGTCCTTTAATAATATTCTAATTCGGCCAATAAATCGTATGTTGACCTCAACTTTATTTTATCGTTTTTCTATTTTGCAGGTCGTTCAAAAATGGCATCTTCAAATTTCTGATTAACTTTAAACTCCTCAATCATTATGCTCATATTTCCCATTGGTGTTATCGATTCCATTTTCGTTGCCATAAAAATACCGCCAAAATCTTTGTAATCGCTCATTTTTTGTTCCACTTCAACTTCTTGTCCATTGGCACTTACCTTTGCTTTTACTTTCAAAATTAAATTTGTTTTTGCATCTATAAAATAACTTTTAATACTTCCATCTTCTGTTGTTAATTTAATTTTATACGCTTCAATTCCATCTGCATTTACCTTTCCTACAAAATCCACTGTGTGTCCTTTTGCTTCATAATTATAAAGCTCTCCTTCAAAATCGGCTTGTCCCATTGCCTGCTTCAATTGCTCTCCAGCAAGTTCTTGTGGTTCTGTGCTTATCCACGGCGCAATCATCCATCCTTTTTCGCCATCGTATGCCTGAATCATTTTTTGCCCTTGCATGTCTGTTTCCACTCTGAATTTATTAGGTCGCTCCATTCTCATTTCCATGGGTAATTCCATTCCCATCTGACTTATTTTTGCCTTCAAAAAAAAGGTCTGCGCAGCAACCAGTTTATCCTGACCAACTGCTTTAAAATGTTTGTTTAAAACATCTTCTAAAGATTGTGCTTTTGCAACATTAATACCAGAAACAAGCACAAAAACCAGCGTAATTACTATTAATTTTCTCATTAGATTATTTTAAATATGTATAAATATATTATTCTATTTTAGATTGTAAAGTTACAACTTCAATGTTAAATAGCCTTTTCTATTAAAAATATATTTCGGCTAAAATATTTTCAAAAGGTACACCCTTTTCAATCAATAAGTCCCGAACCTCGACAACCATTATTGCGCTACCACATAAAAAATACTTTACGTTCGGAAAAACAGTGATTGTTTTTAAATAATCGGTAACCCTGCCTGGCCATACATCGCACGAAGACTCTCCAGAACAACATCGAACATAGTTTTCCTCCATTTCCCACGCCAGTTCGTCTTCAAAATAAAACTGGTTTAAATATCTTGCACCGTGCAATAATTTTTTGTTTTTTTTGTGCCCTGACCGAAACATGCTGTAAAATGGAGCAATTCCGGTACCTGTAGAAATCCACCAGGCAGCATCTTTATTCCCCACGAAACTACCATACGGTTTTGAAACCAAAATTTTCTCGCCGGGAATCAATCCTGCCAACTTAGGAGTCAAATATCCATCATCTTTAATGTTAAAAAGAATTTGAAGCTCACTTTCTTTGTTTCCGCTGCAAATGCTATAAATTCTTGGAGCCTGCTCGCGATCAATTGCAATTTTTACCACTTGCCCCGGCAAAAAATTAAAATTTCTTTTGATGGAAATAAGATGAACACCGGGCGAAATTTCTTCGTTATTCAATATCAAATATTCAAATAAATCGGGTTCCTTTTTTATGTCTTCTTTTTTCATTTAAACAATATATAAAACGATATTATATATTTTGAAAAGAAAAAGTTACTATTAGATTTTCATCCGATTTTGTTTTCATGTTTTTTACTTCGTAATAAACATTTAACTTATTCATCAGATTTACTTCATCCGAATTTCCTGAAATTTCAACCAAAGTTACATGATGTGCTTTTATTGTAATGTTTTCAGGAGCATCGAAACCCACCCCCGGCTGAACCAGTTGTAATTCAAAATTTACATCGGAGTTGTTTCTAATTTGAATTGTATTACTTGTTTTATTTACAAGTTTGAGTGGAGTATTCCCAAATTCTAACGAAGCAAAAAACAAAGGTTCCAGATACTTAGATTCACCAATTAATGTATTTCCATAATAAACCACAGTTCTGCGGTTAAATAATGCTTCTTTAATTCCGCCTTCGCTCCGTTTTTTTGTAAAAACTAAAGTTAAAGGTCTGTGTTCTTCTGTTGTTTTTATAGGCGCGTGTACATCTGAATTGCAAAACATTGTTAGTTTTTTTTCGTTGGCCCAATCCAAAGCTTCCGGATAATACGACTTACTGTTATAAACTTCAATTCCATGTAACAAATCATTTTCAAAAAGATCTGTGTGTTCTTCCCACCAAAGGGTTGTGTCGGGTTGTTGAGATTTCCACCCCGGATGATTCCAAAAAATAAAAGCGCCCTGATCTCTCGCTTCTTTCAGGGCATCGTTAACATCCTCTCGCTCTAACAAATTGGCATTAGTAATAAATAGTGCATTTAAATGTCCAGGTGGCATATTCCGAGTTATCTCTGCACCTTTTATTAATATTATATCCTTTTCTTCCGAAATTGGTTTTGCAATTTCATAGGCACGATTATGGTCCGAAACAATATCTTTTGAATGAGGCAGGTATTCTATGTGATCCGTAATTGAAATCGCATCTAAACCTTCTTCCCAAGCTTCTTGAATACGAACAGTTGGCCAAACCGTTCCATCTGAAAATACAGTATGCATGTGAAAATCGCACTTAAGTGTTTGATATCCCGGTATTTCAGGAATATTAATAATCCTTCTCGATTGTCCAATAGAAGTTTGAATTGCGAACAGAAAAATTAGGAATGGAAGTAATCTTTTCAATTTCATGATTTATCGTTTTTCATCTTTCAAATAATATCTTCATAAATATCAATTATTTTATTGAATAATAAAAAATATAGGCTGAAGTATTTAAGATTTGTAAATGAATGGTTAAGTTTAACAAAACTCTCTCACTCTTTTTAATTATTTTAAAAAGAATCTTGGTTGTTGTCTAATTTATTCTGATTTTTGTTGCCTGCTTATTATGAAAAATTTATTTAAAAATACTGGAAATCAAAGTCACGCAATTGAATTAAAAAAAATAAGTCATAAAAAACTTATTTTAAGAGCTATTTATTTTGAAGGAGCATTATCAAATTCAGAGCTTTCAAAACGCATTAAACTTAGCACGCCAAAAATTAATAGTCTTTTAGTAGAATTAATAGAAGATGGATTAGTTGTAGATTTGGGCAGAGGTGATTCAAGTGGAGGGCGTCGCCCCAACATTTACGGGCTGGTAGAAAATGGTTTTTATGTGGTTGGCGTAACAATAAATATCAAACGAACTATTATTTCTATTTTTAACAGTAACAATAAAGAGGTTAGTGGCCCCCACTATTTCCCAATAAAAATGCAATCGGACATTAACATTTTTAACCAGGTAAACGAAAAATTAGAAGAGGTTGTAAAAGAAAGTAAAATTCCTTACAATAAAATTTTGGTGGCCGGTATTGAAATACCCGGATTAATTAATCGCGAAAAAGGCATCAACAAAACATATTTCCCCCATGTTTCTAATTTGTTTGAAGAACTAAAAAAGATATTTGGAATTCCGGTTTATTTCGACCACGATGCTAAAGTACGCACTTTTGCAGAACAACATTTTGGCTTAGCAATAAATAAAGAAAACGTTCTCATGCTTCATGCCGACTGGGGACTTGGACTCGGAATAATAACCGACAAAAAACTGTATTTTGGCAAATCGGGGTATTCGGGCGAATTTGGTCATTTGCCCATTGTTGACAATGGAGTGCTTTGTTCGTGTGGGAAACATGGCTGTTTAGAAACTATTGTATCGGCAAATGCAATTGTTCGAATGGCCAGAGAAGGCATTGGAAATGGAAAATCGTCGTTAATAAGAGAATTGGTTAACAACAATTTAAATGAGATTGAAATTACCACAGTAATTCAGGCTGCTAATTCAGGCGACCAATTTGCAATTTCGATATTTACAGAGGCAGGACATTGGTTGGGACGCGGCATTGCTTATTTGTTGCAAATTTTCAATCCTGAACTAATAATAATTGGAGGTCGTGTGGCAGACGCAAGTCAATATATAATTGCACCAATTCAGCAAGCCATTCACACTTACAGCAATATAGACATTAGTAATAATACAGAAATTAAGTTTTCTGAATTAGGGCCAAAGGCAGGTACCATGGGAAGTGCTGCTTATGCTCTTGAAAAAATATTAACTTCAAAATAAATCGTTCAAAAAAAGGACACGAGAATAATTTTCTCGCAACAAATTTATTTCCAATACGATTTGAATATATTCATTCTATTATAAAATAGCATTTCATGAAATTAAACTTTACACAAGTTGAAAACGCTTTTTTTAAGCAAGCCCAACTAAAAAATATTACCACTCAAATTCCTTATATTACTGTTGAAAGTTTTCCTCAATTGGGTTTACTTTCGGCACTTAGTTTTTTAGAATGGGCAGGTGAAAACCCAAGCGGAGTAATTAGTTTGCCAACAGGAAAAACAGCACAACATTTTATTCAATTTACACATTTACTTCTCGAAAACTGGGACAATAAAAAAGGAAAAGATGTTTTTGCAAAATTTGGTTTGAGTGGCTTAAAAAAGCCGGATTTAAGCGAACTTCAATTTGTTCAAATGGGTGAATTTTATCCCATAAAAACAGAACAACATAACAGCTTGTGTAATTATGCACAAAAACACTATATCGACGGATTTGGATTAAAAAAAGAAAATGCACTTCTTATTAATTCAGAAGAAATTGAACTTGCCAACAACAAACATTTTACCGAAGTTTTTCCCGATTATAAAATCGACTTAACCTTACGTTTTAGGGAAGCAAAATCGAGTATCGAACAACTTCAAAAAGATTCGCTTTTTAAAATTGATGACTGGTGTTTTAAATATGAAAACAAAATTCGAGAAAAAGGTGGAATTGGATTCTTCCTTGGTGGAATTGGCCCCGACGGACACATTGCTTTTAACACGCAGGGAGCAAATCATTTTTCAGCAACCAGACTAACCAGAACAAATTTCGAAACCCAGGCCATTTCTGCTGGGGACCTGGGTGGAATTGAAGTTTCAAAAAACAGATTGGTAATAACAATTGGATTAGGAACAATTGGTTACAACCCACAAAATAAAGCAATAGTTTTTGCGGCTGGAGAAGCAATTGCAAATACAATAAAAGACGCTTTAGAAAGCCATGCGAAAGTAACATCGCCAGCCACTTCTCTTCAAAAATTAAAAAATAGTCGCTTCTATTTAACCGATGGCGCTGCAACTCAATTAGAAGACAGTGTTGATTATTTCTATAATAATGGTCAATGGAATCATCAAAAAACTGAACGCGCTGTAATAGATCTTTGTAAAAAAACGAACAAATTCGGGCCAAAACTCGAACTCGACGATTTGAAAGCCGACAAATATTGCAGCTTAATTCCGGGCTTGAATGAAAATACAGTACAATCTGTTATCGATTCGATTTTAGCTAAAATGGATAGAGGAATGAAAAAAATGACCAATCAGGTTTATTATCACACCGGTCCTCATCACGACGATATAATGTTAGGGATCATGCCCTGTACAAACCGCCAGTCGAGAGATGAAAACAACGAAATGCATTTTTCTGTATTAACTTCCGGATTTACTGCCGTTACAAATACTTTCCTTTCTGATTTACTGGTCGATACAAAAGATTTAATGAATCATGGAGAAATTGAAATGATTGATTTTCCTGACTTTTTTGAAGATGGATATAAATATAAATGGGATAAAGACATCTACCATTATTTAGATAATATTGCTGCATTAAATGTTGAAGAAAAACGTCGCGGAGTTTGTCATCGTTTAATTCGTGCCCTGGTTTCTATTTGGAATATAAAAGATAAAGAAGAGTTGCGTGAAACCATTTATGAAGTTCTTTCGGTTTTAAGAAATAGCTACGATGGTGGTAAAAATCCACCAAAAGTTCAAAAACTGAAAGGAATGATTCGTGAATTTGAAGAAGAATTGGTTTGGGCTCATTATGGAGTTAGGGTAAAAAACGTTCACCATCTTCGTTTGGGATTTTATTCCGGAGACGCCTTTTCCAGCCAACCCGATTTTAATAGAGATGTTTTGCCAATTCTTGAGGATTTTAGAAAATACAAACCAACGGTTATTAGTTTAGCTATGGATCCGCAAGGAAGTGGGCCCGACACACATTATAAAGTTTTACAGGCTATTGCAAAGGCAGTAGAAGCATGGAGCAAAGAGGAAGATCTAAGCAAATTACGAATTGTGGGCTACCGAAATGTTTGGTTTAAATACAATCCTTGGGATGTAGAAGTTATTACTCCGGTTTCGCTAAACGCATTGGCAACTTTAAACAGATCGTTTTCGGAATGTTATGTTACTCAAGTAAACGCATCTTTCCCGAGTTACCAGCTCGATGGAAAATTTAGCGAACTTACACAAACTATTTGGTTCGACCAGCACCGCCAAATCCAATTCCTGTTGGGCAAAAATTACTTCTACCAAAACAAATCTCCACTTTTACGAGCAACTCATGGAATGATTTTTCACAGAGATTTAAATGTTTCCGAATTTCTTGAAGAGGCTTTTAAAATGGAAAAATCAATGGAAGGTATTTTTTAAAAGCAACTTAACCATTTTCTGAAAATTCCGGGTACTCATCAAATTTAAGTGTCCGGAATTTGTTGTTGTAAAAACATGCTCTAAACCATTTTTTCATCTCTTGTTTTCTAAAATTATTTGTAATAAATTTAAAAAGTAAAATATTGTATTGCAATATTTTTCAAAACTCACATTTTAGTTACTAATAAATATATTATTATGGAGCAGGAAAAGGTAAAACAAAAAGTAAAAAAAGTAGTTTCGGAAGTGCTAAAAATTGACCAATCTGAAATTGAAGACGATGCTAACTTTATTTTTGATTTGGGAGCAGATTCAATGCAAAGCATGTTACTAATTGCTGCATTCGAAGATGAGTTTGACATTGAAATGGAAGTTGAAAAAGCGCAAGAAGTTCAATCGATTAGTGGTGCAATTGAATTTATTTCAACATACCTATAAATATTAGTGTCTTAAATTATCAACTACATTCTTAATTACTATATTATGAATAAAAGAGCTCATCTTCATAAGGAGAATCTCCAGACATTGTTTTATCCAAAATCGGTTGCCATTGTTGGAACAAACAAAGTAAAAGGAACAGTGCCGGGTGATATTTTTACCAATATCATGAAAGCCGAATTAAACGGCGTTGTTTTCCCGGTTAACCCAAGAGAAAAATTTATTGGTGGCGTTAAAACATACAAATATGTAATTGATGTGCCAGACGATGTTGACCTTGCAATTATTGTTTTTCCCAGTTCGGTATGCAATAGAGCATTAGAACAATGTGGTCAAAAAGGGATAAAAGCAGTTATTATTATTTCTGCCGGATTTAAAGAAATTGGCGGAAAAGGGCTTGAAAGAGAAAAAGAACTTCTTGAAATAGCCGATAAATACGGCATGTCGTTTATTGGACCCAATTGCCTCGGAGTAATAAATACCGACCCACTTTCCAGATTAAATGCCTCATTTGCCCGAGAATTTCCTGCTGAAGGAAATATTGCTTTTCTTTCGCAAAGTGGCGCACTTTGTACAGCTGTGCTTGATTACGCACTGGCGAAAAAAATTGGATTCTCGAAATTTATAAGTTTTGGAAATAAAGCTGACATCTCGGAAATCGATTTGATGTATTACCTCATGGAAGACGAAAAAACGAAAGTTATTTTAGTTTATCTCGAGGAAATTTCTGACGGCCCGGGATTAATGAAAGCTGCCCGCGACGTAATGAGAAAAAGCGGCAAACCAGTTCTTATTTTGAAATCGGGAAGAACTTCCGAGGGTGCTTCTGCTGCTGCGTCACACACAGGATCGCTGGCAGGAAGCGATGAAATTTGTGATGCCGCATTCAAACAAGCCGGAATTATACGCTGCGATAATATTGAAGAGATGTTCAATATTGCCATTGCTTTTGCTTATCAACCAGTACCAAAAACCAATAAAGTTGCCATTATTACAAATGCAGGTGGCCCCGGTGTTTTAACAACCGATGCCGCTATTAAGCAAGGATTACAACTGGCAAAATTTAGCGAAGAAACTACCCATGTTTTGAAAAGAAGCCTTCCATCAACCGCAAATATTAAAAACCCGGTTGATGTAATTGGCGATGCACGCGCCGACAGATATATTGCCGCAATGGATGCTGCTTTTAAAGATGATGATGTTGATGGGGTATTTGTGATTCTAACTCCACAATCGATGACAGATATTGAAACCATTGCAGAAGAAATCGCAAAAGCTGCACAAGCCTCTGAAAAACCGGTTTACACTTCATTTATGGGCGAAGCAGATGTTGCTGCAGGAATAAGAATTCTTGAACAATATCAAATACCCCACTATTCGTTACCCGAAGCAATGTGTAAACCTTTTTACACCGCTTTTTCATTCAACAAAATGTTGCAGGAAAAAGTTGTTGAAACGGTTGATTTTACGGACGTTAACAAAGCCAAAGCTCAATCAATTTTAACGGATGCTGAAAAAGAAGGCAGGTCTTATCTTCCTGAATACATGGCTGCCAAAGTTATTGAAACTTACAAACTTCCGGTTGTTGGCAATGGCTTTGCTACTTCTGCCAATCAGGCAAGCGAAATTGCAGAGGGCATTGGATTTCCGGTGGTAATGAAAGTAATGTCTGACGACATTATTCATAAATTTGATGTGGGTGGTGTTGTATTAAATGTAAACTCAAAAAAAGAAGCCGAACAAGTATTTAATGAAATTCATTCCGACGTTAACAAAAACATGCCCGAAGCAAAAATTGATGGGATTCATATTGCTCAACAAATTCCTCAGGGAACAGAAGTTATACTTGGTGTGAAACGGGATCCGGCTTTTGGTCCGGTTATAATGTTCGGGCTGGGTGGTATTTTTGTTGAAGTATTTAAAGATGTTAGTTTTAGAATAGCTCCAGTAAGCAAAAAAGTTGCTGTTGATATGATTACTCAGATAAAATCTTCAGCACTTCTTCAAGGTGCCAGAGGAAGAGCAGTTATGGATATTGACAGCATTGCGGAAGCAATTATGCGACTTAGTCAGTTGGCAGTTGACTGCCCTCAAATTAAAGAATTAGATATAAACCCAATGATTGTTTTAGAAAAAGGGAAAGGTTGCTTCGTTGCCGACACAAAAATTATTATTTAATAAAAATCAAAATTACAAACTATAAATTTTAGTACAATGAGAATATTAATGCACGACAATTATTTGCAATTAAGTAAGTGGACAGCACATTATATTGCAAAAAAAATTAATGAATCTAAACCAACATCCGAAAAACCATTCGTATTAGGGCTTCCCACCGGAAGTTCTCCAATTGGAACTTACACCGAATTAATAGAATTGGTAAAACAAGAAAAAGTTTCATTCCAGAATGTAGTTACTTTTAACATGGACGAGTATGTTAACATTCCGGAAGACCATCCTGAAAGTTATCATTTTTTTATGGATAAACATTTATTCAATCACATCGACATTCCTCGCGAAAACATTAATGTTTTAAATGGTAATGCACCAGATCTTGAAAAAGAGTGTGCCAATTATGAAGCAAAAATTGAAAGTTTGGGTGGAATAAAATTATTCCTTGGTGGAATTGGACCCGACGGACACATTGCCTTTAATGAACCAGGGTCGTCGTTAACATCAAAAACAAGGGTGAAAACGTTAACTTACGATACAATTATTGCCAACTCGAGGTTCTTTGGTAATGACTTAAACAAAGTGCCAAAAACTGCATTAACCGTTGGAGTTGATACTGTTATGAAGTCTGACGAAGTAATTATTATTATAAGTGGATACAATAAAGCACGAGCATTGCAAAAAGTTGTTGAGGAAGGAATAAACCACATGTGGACTGTTTCAATTCTTCAGCTTCACGAAAAAGGAATGATTGTTTGTGACGAAGATTCGACTTACGAATTAAAAGTAGGTACTGTTAATTATTTCAAAGACATTGAAAAAGACGAATTGAAAACCCTTCCTGAATTATAAAACTTATATGAGTTTTAGAAAATTAACCAACAATGAAATTACAGCCCTAAAAAAACAGGGCTGTTTTTCCGAAAACTGGGCAACCATCTTGGTAGTTGAAAATTTTGCCGTTCATACAATTTTTAATACTCAGTTTTCTGGTGAAATAAAATTAGGCTCATTCACAGGAAATGTTGAACTGGAAAAAGGCATTTCTAAACCAGCAGGAATTCGAAATTGTTATATCGAAAATTGCGAGATTGGCGATAACGTTTACATTTCAAACGTGAATAGCCTTGTAAATTACAAGGTTGCAAACAATGTAACAATCGAAAATATTGGAACAGTTGTAGTAAACGGTGAGGCAACCTTTGGAAATGGTTTTGAAATTGAGGTGCTAAATGAAGGAGGTGGAAGAGAATTGCCAATCTTCGATAAATTATCTTCACAACTGGCCTACTTAATGGTAGTTTATCGCCACGATAAATTATTTATTGAAAAACTTTCAAGCCTAATAAACTCTTATGTTGATAATAAAAAATCGACCAAAGGAATAATTGGGGAAAATGCCAGAATACTAAATACAACTTCAATACGCAATGTAGAAATTGGTGATTTCGCCGTTGTTTCGGGTGCATCGAATCTTGAAAACGGCACAATTGGAAGTTGCAAAGAAGCTCCCACAAAAATTGGAGAAGACGTGATTGCCAAAGATTTTATTGTTCTATCGGGTTCAACAATTGATAGTGGTGCAATTATTACCTCCTCGTTTATTGGACAGGGTGTACAAATTGGCAAACAGTTTTCAGCCGAAAATTGTACATTCTTTGCCAATTGTGAAGGGTTCCATGGTGAAGCTTGTAGTGTTTTTGCTGGTCCATATACAGTTACACACCACAAATCGACCCTATTAATTGCCGGAATGTTTTCTTTCTTTAATGCCGGCAGCGGCACAAACCAAAGCAACCACATGTACAAATTGGGTCCTCTTCATCAAGGAACAATTGAGCGTGGTTCAAAAACAGGTTCATTTTCGTATATGCTTTGGCCGTGTAAGGTCGGTGCATATTCAGTTGTTATGGACAAGCACGGCAGTAATTTCGACACAAGCGAACTTCCTTTTTCATACATTACAATGGAAAAAGGGAAAAGTGTAATTACGCCCGCCATGAACTTATTTACAGTTGGAACTGCACGCGATACAGTTAAATGGCCAAAACGCGACCGCAGAAAAGATCCCAATAAACTCGATTTAATTAGTTTTGATTTTCTGAATCCGTTTGTTGTTGGTAAAATGTTTAACGGAATAAAACTTTTAAATGAGTTACATGCTAATGTTTCCAAAAAGCAAGACTATGTACTACACAAAGGAATTAGCATTAACCGGTTAATGCTGAGGACTTCGCGCAGGTATTACGAAACTGCAATTCATGTTTACATTGGAAACCAGATTGTAAAAAAATTAAACAAATTATCCGGAATTTCTTCGATGAAAGCAGTGCAGGAAATTCTTGCGCCAAAAGAAAATCAGGCAGAAAGCAAATGGGTGGATCTCCTCGGATTAGTTGCACCGGAAAGTGCAGTAATTTCGTTAATAGATTTAGTAAAATCTGGTAAAATAGATTCTATTGAAGAACTACAAAACAGTTTTAAATCTATTTACAATTCGTATGAATTCGATGCGTATAGTTGGGGAGCGACACAAATTAAAAATTATCTCGACATTGATGTTTCTGCGATTTCGAGAGACCAGCTCATAAAAATTATTACCGACTGGAAAATAAATTCTTTGAAAATGAATACAATGATTTTAAAAGATGCTGAAAAAGAATTTGACCAGAACAGTAAACTTGGATTTGGTAACGATGGAGACGGAGTTGTTTTAGAAGCAGATTTTGAAGCCATTCGTGGAAAATATGAAACCAACACTTTTGTGCTTGGGCTTAAAAAAGAATCAACAAAAATAGAATCGGTTTTTGAAAAATTAGTCTTACATCTGGAGAAATTACCAAACTAAAAATTTCAAACATTTTACTGAAATAAAAACTGCCCACCTGTTTCCAGAGTGGGCAGTTGCATAATAATACCGAATTGATTTGTATTAAAATACAAAGCCAAATTAGCAATTCTTTTGGTTTGAAACAAATTAAATTGGAATCTTCCAAGGTTGGCAAAATATTTTATCTATCTCGCTGCTCTGTTCATCAACTTCATTGGTGTAATTATAATCTCTTTGTTACAGGAAGGACAAAAATAAATTTCGCACCCAGTGCAGGCAAAACAATTACTACAAGTTCTATCTACATCTAAATTAGAAAATTTGAAATTACAGGCTGAACAGGTATAAAATTTTTCTCTTTTCCCCGAAATCATTTAATAAAATATTTAATTAACCGAAGAATGCCGAACATTAAAACTAAGGTAAATATTATAGCTGCTCCAGAAGGGATATCTAAAAAGTAAGAGATAAATAATCCGGAAATTGTTCCTATAAATGCAAAAACAGAAGAGAGAATTAGCAGCTTTTTAAAATCGTTGGTAAACAAATTTGCAGTAGCCTGTGGAATAGTTAGTAGCGATAAAATAAGAATAATTCCAACCACCCTAATATTCAAAACTACAGTAAGAGCAATTAAAATCATTGTCAGGTAATTAAACAAAGCTACTCTCAAACCTGCGGCGCGGGCAAATTCTTCGTCGAATGCGATGTATAATATTTTTCGGAAAAGTAAGGCAAAAAAACTGATAACAATTACATTCAAAGCAAACATCCACCACAATTCCGAAACAGTAACAGTAAGAATATTTCCGAAAAGATAGCTCATTAAATTAGGCGTATAACCCGGTGTGAGGAAAATAAATATAATGCCAAGCGCCATTCCCAACGACCACCAAATTGCAATAGAAGAATCTTCGCGAATTTCAGCAACTTTAGTAAAAAACTGAATTCCTAATGCTGACATTACAGCAAAAATAACAGCTCCAATTAAGGGGTTAAATCCCAATAAAAAAGCCAACCCAATACCACCAAAAGAAGCATGAGTTATTCCACCACTAATAAAAACTATTCGCTTCGAAACAATATAACTGCCAATAATTCCGCACGAAATACTTGCAAAAACAGCTGCTAAAAAAGCTTTCCTAAAAAAGTTGTATTCAAAAAGTTCAACTATTGAGTCCCACATTTCAAAAATTGCATTCATTTTAATGGTGGTGTTTTAATACGGTATGTGGAATTTCGCCGTGAGTTATTATTTGAATCGGGCAGTTATAACCATCTAACTGATCTTGTGTTATTGAACTACTTTGATGATAATGCAAATTGCCATTTACACAAGCAATTGTTTTTACATAGCTCGAAATAGTTCCCAAATCATGCGACACCAATATTATTGCTACTTCCTGATTTAACAGCCTCAATTTCTCATACAACTCACCTTCAAATCTATTGTCCACAAAAGTATCGGGTTCATCCAAAATGAGAATTCTCGGGTCGCTTAGTAAGGCTCTGCATAAAAAAACCCGTTGCATTTGACCTCCAGAAAGTTCACCGATTGCTTTGTTCCGAATATTTGAAATTCCCATTTCACCTAATAACTCCTCAACTTTGAATTTTAGTTCAGCTGTCTTTAGATTTGCCAGATTATGCATTAACGATCCCGAGCGAACCACATCGAAAACTGTAATGGGAAATTTTCGGTCGATGTGCCTTACTTGTGGAAGATACCCAATGCTTTTTTTCCTTCCATTTATGTCTTTCCTGAAATCTATTTTTCCATCCAAAGGTTTAAGTAAGCCAAGAATGGCTTTTAAAAGAGTTGTTTTTCCACCCCCGTTTGGTCCTATCACACCGATAAAATCCTTTTCAAAAATTTCGAAATTTACATTTGTAAGTACCGGTTGTTTGTCGTACCCA
>Ga0307989_1000589_pt1 | contig 22918 bp, 23 predicted proteins | sample EllFjometagen185_FD_203164 | JGI IMG/M metagenome (GOLD analysis project Ga0307989, IMG submission 203164) | Marine microbial communities from Ellis Fjord, Antarctic Ocean - #185 | ecosystem: Environmental > Aquatic > Marine > Unclassified | place: Southern Ocean | collected 2014-10-08 | reverse complement strand
ACCTCTTTTTTACGGATTATTACCGATATGTTAAGGTGTAAATTAAGGAACCGCCCTGTACGGAACCGTACGCAGGGTGGTGTGAGAGGACGGATAGGGAATTAATCCCTATCCTCCTACTCGATTTGTTGTAATTTGTACTAGAAGGAATAAACTAAATCTGCGCAAAGTCCTAAGGTGCCATATAGGTCATTAAAGATCATCTGGGGACCGGTTATCCACAAATTATTGTTGACCAGTATATCTATTTGAAGGGCGCCATAATTGAAACCCAAACCGGCGTTATAGGTATAGGAGCCATTGCCTCCCAAAACAAAATCAGTTGTTGTATCTTCATCGTCATTCGTATCAGAATCGTAGGTATTGGACATGCTCATTAAGTCTAATGTTTTTAATGATCGTACCATTCCAAAGCGCAAGGTTGTGTATTTTAGCTCTGCTTCCAAACCGAGATTCACAGTAGGAGCAACAATAGCAAAATTGCTATAATTCCTGGTGGATTCACCTGGAGTAAGGTGATTCTCAATAGTTTGGTGACTAAAATACATGGAACCACCCAAACCATATACGATAAATACTTTATCTTCGGCTAGATATTGGTTATTAAATAGCCGGTAAACAGAGCTAATGCTAAAGTAGGAATCAGATTCATCTTCAACCTTGGTGTTGGTCCAATCGGTGAATTCACTGGCACTGCCTTGATAGCTAACGCCTCTTTAGATTAATGTTTTTTCTTAGCAAACAGTATAGGAAGAATGAGTCAGGAAACCTAAGGCATGACAATAATTGCCATAAAGAATATATAAAAGAGGAGTGACATTGAAATTATTAATTTTCAATTAAGGACAAATAAAGTCATAATAAGCTAGGGTATAGGGCAAAGATATAGAAACCTATTTTTGCACTAAACCAGTATTTGTAACTACCGATATCCGCACTATATTCATTTCGCAATTATTAAGAATTGTAAACCAATAGAGATAAATAATATCATGAATTACTGCTGCGTTTGCTCGCTCCAGTTAATATTAATTAACCACTCCCGCAACGCGGGACGTTTAATCGTTTCAACCGTTCTCGACAATAATCCAAAAGCGCTTGTTATAGCCGGAAAGGGTATTTGAATGGGTAAACTAATGGAATCCAATGAAACCCTGGACTTGGCCTTCACAGAAGAGTTGGCCGCACAGGGAGTAACCCGGAGAAGTTTTCTTAAATTTGCTACTGCAATTACAGCAGCCATGGGACTGCCAGCAACGATGGTGGCCAAAGTGGCCGAAACGATTGCTAGCCCCAGTCGGCCCCCCGTACTCTGGCTGCACTTTCAAGAGTGCACGGGCTGTACCGAATCACTTCTCAGGGCCACTCATCCCACTGTAGAGGAATTAGTCCTAGATGTTATTTCTCTGGATTACTCTGAGACGCTTTGTGCTGCTGCAGGTCATCAGGTCGAAAAATCTTTGGGCGATTCAGCCAAATTAAATGAAGGTAAATACATTTTGGTCGTTGAAGGTTCCGTACCGATGAAAGACGATGGTATTTATTGTAAAATTGGTGGCCGAACTGCTTTGGAGCTATTGGAAGATTATGGTTCAAGAGCGGCAGCAATTGTTGCTATTGGATCCTGCGCTTCTTGGGGCGGTGTACAATCAGCCAGTCCAAATCCGACAGGTGCAACAGGAATTGGTACTATTATAAAAGATAAACCCGTTATTAATCTACCAGGTTGTCCTGCCAGTCCCTATAATTTGCTTTCCACGATTCTCTATTATCTCACACTTGGGAAATTACCACAGTTAGATAGCAAGGGTCGTCCAAAATTTGCTTACGGTAGGTTGATCCATGAACATTGTGAACGTCGCCCTCATTTTGATGCAGGCCGATTTGCACTACAGTTTGGCGATGAGGGTCATCGTGAAGGGCATTGTTTGTATAAATTAGGATGCAAAGGTCCTGAGACCTATAACAACTGTTCATCAATTCTCTTTGGAGATGTTGGATCAGGTGCATGGCCAGTTGGAACAGGACACCCCTGTTTTGGCTGTTCTGAGGAGGGTGTTGGATTTACCAAGCACATCCATGAACAGGCCGATGTATTTACCGACGTTCCACCTGCAGTCTATGCTGGCATTGACAGTGAAAAAGCCGGTGGCGTCACCGTTGCTGGTGCTGCGGTTGCTGGTGCTGTTGGTGGTGTTATCATCGGAGCCAGTGCCATGGCTGCCAAGAAGATGAAAACAGACGAAACTGACACGGAATCAGACGCATAGGGAGTTGATGATGAACCTTGAACGAAGAGATTTTTTAAAGGTTCTTTCGGTCGGCGCGTTGACTGCTGGTAATGTCACAAGTGTTTTTGCTGATATAAGAAAAACTCTGTCGCCAGGTGCTGTAGGCATCCTGTATGATGGAACGATCTGTATCGGCTGTAAAGCTTGTGAGGCTGCTTGTAAACAGTACAATGATATGCCGCCTGAAAGCGGAAGTTTAGAAAAAGCACATGGTGTAACAGATATTTGGGATGTTTCTAACGATCTATCTGAAAACACACTGAATAAAATAAAACTATATCAGGATGGTGATGCCTCCGAACGGAATCGCGAAGAAAATGGTTTTGCTTTTGTGAAACGGGCATGTATGCATTGTGTAGACCCAGATTGTGTGTCTGCCTGTCCAGTAACCGCCCTGACTAAGAATGAAGTGACCGGAATTGTTGAGTACAATAAGGATGCCTGTATTGGCTGTCGTTATTGTATGGTGGCATGTCCTTATAATGTACCAAAATTTGAATACTCTGAGGCATTGCCCCTCATTCAAAAATGTGAGATGTGTGCACATCGTCAGGCGGAAGGTGATATTCCTGCTTGTTGTGAGTTCTGTCCTACTGGTGCATCTTTATTTGGTTCTGTTACTGACCTGCTTGAAGAAGCTAGGAAACGAGTCAAACTGGTTGCAGGGAGTACTTACGATTACCCCATGCGCAGTATGGATTCTGGGGATTTGACCCCGAAAACTGTGGCACCGTATATCAATTATATTTATGGTGAAAAAGAAGGTGGTGGAACACAATACCTGCTGCTTTCTGCAGTTCCATTTGCAAAACTGGGGCTTCCAGAGCTATCAGAAACTTCTGGCGCATCCAAATCAGAGAGTATTCAACATGGAATATATAAGGGCATGATTGCTCCTGTAGCACTCCTTGGTGGATTACTCTATGGTGCTTATCAAACAACCAAAAACGAAAATACAGAAGGGTAGGGGCTGATTATGCATAACAGAGAAGCTCTCGGTGGCAAACTGCTCACCAAACCATTCTGGATTCTACTCGGACTGGCTGGAATTGCTGGCTTGCTCATCATCAAACGCTTCTTATTCGGAATTGGTGCTGTTACAAACCTTTCCGATGGATATCCCTGGGGTATCTGGATCGTTTATGATGTACTTGTTGGTACAGCTTTAGGATGTGGTGGATATTCCATTGCACTCCTGGTCTATATCTTTAACAAGGGTGAATACCATCCTTTGATAAGAGCTGCATTGATGACCAGTGCCTTTGGATATACCCTCGCTGGTGTATCTATCTTTATCGATATTGGTCGCTACTGGCAGATGTACAATATCTTCCTACCCTGGTTCATGAATTTCAATTCAATCATGTTCGAAGTGGCAGCCTGTATTGCGACTTACGTATTGATACTCTGGATTGAATTTTCACCCACTTTTATGGAAAAGTTGAAAGCCCATAATGCCCTGGGTAAGATGAATAAAATTATCTTTGTGTTTATTGCAATTGGAATTCTATTGCCAACCATGCATCAATCATCTTTGGGATCATTGATGATTATCGCCGGTGAGAAAGTATCACCTATCTGGCAAACCGGTTGGTTACCCCTATTATTCTTGATCACAGCCATAGCCATGGGTTATGCCATTGTGGTATTTGAATCATTATTTTCTGCTGTCGCTTTAAGGCGTCCTTTGGATGAGACACCACTCCTTGGAAAATTGAGTGGTGCTATGATTCCATTGCTCATCGTTTTTATGCTCATTAGATTTGGTGATTTAGCATGGCGTGGACAATTAGGTAATATTTTTAATGATGGATTACTGGGTTTCTTCTTCATCATGGAGAATATTCTATTCCTGATCCCAATCGTGATACTGGCCTCTGCTGAGAATCGGATGAAAGCATCAAAGCTTTTCTGGGCATCTGGAGCCATGTTGTTGGGCGGAGCACTCTACCGCTTCGATACTTTCCTGGTTGCATTCGATCCGGGTTTGGGATACCACTATTTTCCATCAGCATCAGAGATCATGATTACCGTAGGAATAATCTCAATCGAGATCATGGCCTACTTGATCTTTGTCAAGAAACTACCGGTTCTAACGGCAGTAAAACCTTCTTAAAAGAGATATGAGGATAAATAAATGACAAGAAGAATTGTAGTCGATCCAGTCACTCGCATCGAGGGCCATCTAAGAATTGATTGTGATGTGACAAATGGAAAAGTAAGTAAAGCCTGGTCCTCAGGTCAAATGTGGCGCGGAATTGAAACCATCCTCAAGGGTCGTGATCCTCGTGATGCTTGGGTTTTTACCCAGCGCATTTGTGGTGTCTGTACCACAGTGCATGCCATCGCCTCCGTGCGTACCGTAGAGAATGCTTTGGACATGGAAATTCCAGTCAATGCTCAGTTTATTCGAAACATGATCATTGCAGCTCATGGAATACATGATCATATCGTTCATTTCTATCATCTCTCGGCACTGGATTGGGTAGATATCGTTTCAGCACTTTCAGCTGACCCTAAAGCAGCATCGAAATTGGCTGAAAGCCTCTCAGACCATCCAAATAATGGCTGGCAGGAATACAAAGCTGTTCAGGATAAGCTGAAGACTTTTGTAGGATCTGGCCAATTAGGTATTTTTGCCAATGGATACTGGGGTCACCCAGCCATGAAGCTTCCCCCAGAAGTAAATCTAATCGCTGCCGCCCATTATTTGGAAGCTTTTGAGATTCAACGTAAAGCAAACCAAATCACAACAATCTTAGGGTCCAAGACACCTCATGTCCAGAATATGGCTGTTGGTGGTGTTTCTAACCCAATAAACCCAGATAGCCAAGCCGCTCTGAATATGGAACGACTGGCCATGGTAAAGGACCTGATGAATCAGCTGAAGTCCTTTATTTATAACGCCTATATTGTTGATGTTGCTGTAGTTGCCTCCTTTTATCAGGATTGGCTTGGCTATGGATCAGGTGTTATGGATTATCTCAGTGTGCCTGATTTTCCAACTGATTCCAAAGGAACAAAATTTGGAACACCTGGTGGTTATATTCCTGGTGGTGATGTAAGTAAATTCAAACCGATTACTACTTTCGGCGATAAATTCTTTAGAGATGGTGTTAAAGAAAGTGTCAAACATGCCTGGTATGAAGGCGACAGTAATCTGCACCCATATAAAGGTGAGACCGAGCCACATTATACTGATTTCCAGGATGATGGAAAATATAGTTGGGTTAAAGCACCCACCTTCCAAGGTAGACCAGCACAAGTTGGTCCTTTGGCCAATGTATTAGCGATGTACGCCGCTGGTCATAAAACGACACAAGCCGTTGCTGGTGTTGCACTAGCAAAAATCAAGGCGATTACAAAGTCTAGTACTGATATACCCATTAGCGTCCTTCATTCAACACTTGGACGTCATGCTGCTCGGGCAATTAGGACCGCCGTATTATTTGAAGAACTTGAGAAAAACTATGATCTCTTGATCAACAATATTGCTGGTGGTGATATGACTACTTTTAATCCACCCGTCTTTCCAAAGGGTGAGCAACAAGGTTTTGGCTTTCATGAAGCACCTCGTGGCGTGTTATCACACTGGATTGTAATTAAAAATGGTAAGATTGATAATTATCAGGCAGTTGTACCCTCTACATGGAATGCTGCCCCTCGTAATGATGAAGATGCTATTGGTCCTTATGAAGCTTCCCTGTTGGATAATCCCATCGCTGATGAGGAGAAACCACTTGAGGTATTAAGGACGATTCATTCCTTTGATCCATGTTTGGCCTGTGCCATTCATCTTCATGATAATAAAGGAAAGGATCTTTCTAAAGTCCATGTCCTCTAACGCAGAGGTGGTCGTTATAGGCCTGGGCAATATCCTCATGGAAGATGAGGGCATTGGAGTCCACGCCGTCAATCACCTGGAAAAGAATTATCTTTTTAAACCGGAGATCGAGATCGTTGATGGGGGTACCAGCGGTCTCGATCTTTTACCATTTTTTGGAACTGAGAAATCAATTCTCCTCATCGATGCAGTAAACTTTGATATGGATCCAGGCACTGTTGGTGCATTGGAAGATGATGCAATTTTGGCTCAACTTGATCCAAAAATATCCCTCCATCATCTCGGTTTATCAGATTTGATAAGTATCAGTGAATTAACGGACCGAAAAGCTAAGAAAATGACCCTATTGGGTATTCAGCCAGAATCCATGGAGAATTTGGATTTAGAAATGACTGATACCATTAAGGGAGTCTTTGATAAGGTTATTGACAACGCGTTGCGGATATTGGGTGAATGGGGTATCGAGACCAGAAAGCGCTGAGCTATTATTTATTCCAAGGTATTATAGATATGGCAATTTATAGTTTCGATGAACGACCCTTTCCCATTATCCTGAGCGGAGTCGAAGGATAACACACTTAAATAAAAAGATAAATTCCGTAAACATTTCCAAATATTTTGTAGACATCAGCATGGTCGAGTGATACAAGGTGAGCATCTTTGACTTGACCCACAATTTTATCCTTCGACTCCGTTCGAGATGACGGACGAAGAGTTATCATAATAAAGGTAAACATGCATGCCACTAACACCTTGGCCTAATATTTGATCACATAAACACTATGTATCTCTTCAAGAACCTTCAACTATTCAGAATCCTTTTGCTATTGATAGCTTTCCATTCCTTTATGGTGGGAGTGGCCCTGATTGCTTTGCCTGCAGATATCTTAGCCTGGTTTGGATTTAGCATTGACTCTACTAGATTCTTTTCGACACAAGGTGGCGTTTTTCATATCGTCATGAGCGTGGCATATATGTTGGCTGCTAGACAGCCTCTAAATGAGCGTAGCCTATTAATCTTTATCATTTCTGCGAAGATTATCGCATTCTTTTTTCTAGGACTCTTCTTCTTTTTAGGGGAAATGGTCCCCGTGATTGCCTTGTCTGCAGTAAGTGATGGTCTCATGGGATTAGTTGTTTGGCTCTTTTTCAAAGAGCAAAGTTATCAAGAGATGCATTCCCATGCCTGAGATTAAGCTCCCAAGGCTAGTTATCACGGGTGCCTCCGGGTTCATTGGACGCAACTTTATTGAGATGTTTAAAGAACAATTTCAGATTTTCGCTATCGCCCGCAGGAGTCAGCAGGAGGTAGGATTACCTCGCCATAAAAATATCAACTGGCATTTGGCTGATATTGCCGATCAAAATTCTATACATGAGATTATGGAGGGGATTCGCCAGGAGGGGGGGGCAGACTATTTCATCCATCTCGCAGCTTTTTTTGATTTTTCGAATGAACCCAACCCTGAATATGAACGGACCAATATTAATGGTTCAGAGATTATTTTCGAAGAGGCAGCATCACTGGGACTGAAAAGATTCATTTTTGCAAGCTCTCTAGTTGTTTCAGAATTCCCAAAAATTGGGGAAACACTTACCGAAACCAGCTCGCTAGATGCTAATTTCCCTTATGCAGTAACCAAAATAGTAGGTGAGGCGATGGCCGAGAAGTGGTCTGAATCGTTCCCCTGTACCGTCGTTCGATTCGCTGCAGTGTTCAGTGATTGGTGTGAGTATGGCCCGTTGTATAAGTTTTTAGATACCTGGTCATCACGCTCATGGAAATCAAATGTGTTGGGTGGAGCAGGTAACTCAGCCGTTCCATATATCCACATTGTTTGTCTATCCAGGATGCTACGATCCGTTCTTGAGCAATCTGATCAATTGAAACCATTCGATGTTTTGATTGCCAGTCCTGATGCAAGTACCAGCCACCAAGAGCTATATGACTTGAGCACGCGCTTTGTGTTTGGGGAACAACGTCGTGCCATTCACATGCCTATTCCATTGGCTCGACTGGGGGTCATTATGCTGGATTTGTTAGGTCGGGTGATTGGCAAGCGACCTTTTGAACGTCCCTGGATGATGAAATATGTTGATCAACGGATGGAGGTTGATGCAGCCTATACAAGGGATACACTTAAATGGAATACCATTCCTCGATATTCACTTGAGAGACGCATATTACACGTGATTGAACACATGAAAACCTTTCCCGTAGAATGGCATCACAAGAATAGCCTGGCTCTATTTAAATCTCCTGATCGGCCAAATCTACGAATTGCTGAAGCGCTCACATTACAAGAGACAAAGATATTAACTAGCCTGCAATATTTGGTTACGGCCCCAGAAAATGAAAGTCGGTTTCCATCCTACCAAAAAATGGAAACAGAAAAACTGGCCTGGTATTTTGGGATTCTATTTAACCTGCTTAAAGTTTCTGTACGAACGGGTGATCGCCTAGCGATGGCAAATTATGCCCGATTTATTGCCAGCATCAGAATTCATGAAGGATTCAATCTGGCGGAAGTGGTAGATGTTTACCAAAGTCTCTCAGATATCGTGATTCACAATCTTCTCACACAATCCACTATTCGTAATCTAGAACGACGTATCAGGGATGATATCGACTTGACCATTCAGATGGCCATTGATGAGGTCGAAGATGCCTATGATATAGCGCTTGCTCCGGCCTCTTATACTCGCTTTCACAATCGTTAGTTCTTTGAATTGATGGTCCATGATTATATCACCCTAGCTATTCAACTAGCGATGGATGAGATTCGTGATGTTTATGAGGATGTTCCCAGCGAGGACCTTCTTGATAATTCTGATAAACATTTTCCGCAAAACCGATCGGACTTTTGATCCATTTCTTCCACATAAGTTGTAGAGACCATAACACAACCAGGTTTATGACAATGGATGAGTCCAAAAGCGTGACCGAGTTCATGCAAAACACATTTCAAGAGGCGGTCAGCGTACATTTGAGGGTCATTTACAAGTCCATAGCGTTTATTCTCGAGACGATGACCAGAGACCAGAGCGGCTGAACCACCTAGATAGGCTTGACCAAAAATATAGCTTAGAACCGGGATAAAAAGATCAAGGTCGGTAATCCCAACAACCCGGTCACCTTCCTTTGCCAATGGAACCAATTTTTTGATTATATCATTGGCATTGTATTGTGAGCGAACAGGATCAAAAAAATGGGTAAGGTCTAGGTAATATTCACTTAGAGAGGTGTTCATATGAAGCCTGGAGCTGATGAGTGGTAACATCTTTTCCAACAAGTCCACCCGTGTGAACTGCATTGGAATGATCCGGATCAAGGACATGTTCGTAAAGCTAATTTACTTGGATTTCTCGATCTGATATTTCTTAATCTTACTGTACAAGGTGACGCGATCTACCCCCAAAGCCTTTGCTGATCGCGAAATATTCCAGTCATACTTATCCAGGATGGATACAATATGATGATGTTCCATCTCCTGTATGGATTCCCAGGTTGGTTTTGTAAGTACACGATCGAAGGGTAAATCTTTCAAACGGACACTATCACCGGTACCAATTACAATAGCTCGCTCGATCAAGTTTTCCAGCTCGCGGACATTTCCAGGGAAAGGATAATTTTCAAGTGCATTCATGGCTCGTTTACCAACGTGCGTTGTTGCCCTGTTCATTTGTTCAGCATACATTTTGACGAAATGCTGGGCCAAAAGTTTGATGTCTTCAACCCGCTCTCGGAGAGGAGGAATATCAATGGTAAATACATTCAAGCGATAATAAAGATCTTCTCTAAATTCACCGGCGTCTACCATTGATTTAAGATCACGATTCGTCGCACAGATCACACGGAAATCCGATTTTAATTCACGATTACCCCCTACGCGAGTGAAGTGTTTGCTCTCCAATACTCGAAGTAATTCGATTTGCATTTTTATGGATATAGTGGAAATCTCATCCAGGAACAAGGTGGCACCATCTGCCATTTCGAATTTACCTTTTCGAGCGTATTGCGCCCCAGTAAAGGCTCCGCGTTCATGGCCAAAAAGTTCACTTTCCATCAAGTTTTCCGCAATGGCACCGCAATGCACAGTAACCATTGGAAAAAACCGGCGGGGGGAATTCATATGAATCGCCTTGGCAAACAGCTCTTTCCCTGTACCGCTATCGCCCGTGATGATCACGGTAGAATCTGTTTCAGCGACGACCCGCACCTGCTCTAATACTTGCAGAATGCTGTCACTCCCACCTATTATGTCTTCAACATTCACCAAACTCTTGATCCGCTCTTGCAGCGAAAGATTTTCGTGACTCAACTGGATGTTCTTGCTGGCATTCCGGATAATGTGGGTAACAGCATCAGGATCAAATGGTTTACAGATATAGTCATAGGCGCCATCTTTGAGCGCCTCAACGGCAGAATCCACTGAAGCAAAGGCAGTCATGATGATAACAATAGTTTCTTCATTGATAGATTTAATCCGCCTGTTTAATTCCAAACCATCCATTCCCGGCAGTTTGATATCTACTAGAATGATATGAAAGTTAAAGGCTTCAATTTTCTTGAGGGCTACTTTGGCGTCTTCAGCTGTATCCACCGAATAGCCATCCTCGATAAACCAGTTTGATAGAGAATCACGTACTGATAGTTCATCATCGACGATTAAAATAGAGAGATTGTTATCCATCTGTTGTGTTCCTATCTGCTAGTTCGAAAATAAATTTTATACTGGTCCCTTTTCCTGGGGCAGATTCAACATGGACTTTTGCTTTATGCTGTTCCAGAATACCATAGGTGACTGCCAGCCCCAGACCAATCCCTGACATCTCTTTTTTACGGGAGAAGAATGGCTCAAATATATGTTCAATATCTTCCGCTGGTATGCCAATTCCATTGTCCCTTATTTCAATCGTAATGTGGGTCATATCGGGATTATAACTTCGGTAGGTAACCAGGTTATCTCCTTCACCCTTGACCGCTTCCAGGGCATTGTTCAAAACGGCCAGACAGGCTTGAATAATCTGATTTCCATTGGCGTTAATCAGGTCTCTGGGTGCGGAAAAATCAGAGACTAACCGAACATCAGAAATCTGGAAACTATGTTGAATGAGCTGCTCGGTTTCATGCAGTACGTCATTGAGCTGCAACTGATCAAATTTTAGACTACGATCTCTGGAAAAATTAAGCAAGCCTTTAACAATATTTCCACATCGGGTTGTCTCAGATTGGATCATATCAAGGTGTTTTAAAATAGCGGTCTTTCTCTCATCGGTTAGGACAGAGTTCTGGAGAATACGGGAAACCAGCTTTGCATACGTGAGCACACCAGCGAGTGGATTGTTTATTTCATGGGCAACGGATGATGATAGGCGACCGAGAGAAGCCAGTCGTTCAATTTGGTATATCTCGTTTTGGCTTCGAGCCATATCTTCAGATTTAACTCTGACTTTATTTTCCAGCTCATTAGACCATTGTCGGAGCTCATGGTTGCTCTGGTCAATTGATTCAAGCATGGTATTTATGGCCATCCCAACTTCATGGATATCCACGAGATCACTTGATTGGACATCCACTCTGACCGACATATTTCCCGCAGATACGGACCTGCTGGCTTCGACAATATGTTTTAAGGGACGATTGATTCTTCGCTGAACAAAGAAAAGGAGTGTACTCATAATCAATACAAGGAAAATGACGACTAGACTGAAATATTCGTATAGGATATAATCTAGGGCCTTGTCCATTTCTGTGAGGGGCAACTCGATTTGAGTGATGCCAAGAATTTCTGATTGACTCTGGCTCTGGTGGCATCCAGATGAGCGACAGTCGGGGGTCGATAGGATGGGGGCATGAATGATCATGCAACGACTACCATCATGTTCAATGGTGTGAATGCAGGTGGACTGAATCTCCCAGTTTTGCGCTTTACTTAACGTGTGTAAGGCTGAGAAAGTAGAGAAGGCCGTGTCCTCGTGGCAAGCATCTGTAGCACCAAGTGTATAATGTTTTACCTCTCCCTGACCATTATATATTCGAATTGCGCTTACTCCGGGCATCTCTTGGACTTGGCGAATCGCAGTGGTGAGTTCTACATGGTTTTTCGAGAACATACTACTTCGAATGGTTTGGTTGATCAATCCTGCCATTCGTTTACCACAGCGAGTTGTGACATCTTCAAGATAGTTATTTGACATGGAAAATATAAGCCATGCGAGAAAGGCAAAGATGAGGACAGACATGGAGAGCAGGAGGGTGACCAGGTGACCATATAATGAGTGAGGTTTTAGAAATGAAGGCACTAAATTTATTCGATTAATCCTAAGTAGAATCCGATCAAGCCCAGCTCTCATAATCTCTTCCCAAACTCAATACTAGTGTTAGTAAATAGTAGCGAAAGTTAATGGTGCAGAATGTATGCCAATTAACAAATAAATGCATGATTGTCGCTGATCATAAGCAAGTATTTTGAGAACTCACGTTTGTCCATTCGAGGATAACGGAATCGAGTAGATAATTCAGAATCATCTTGTACGCGGTTGATGTTTTCAAATTTAGAGCAATCTTCTTTTGCTTGAGAGGTGTATTGATCGCGGCTCAGACTGGTGAACTTATTTGGCGTACTCACCTCGAGTTCCACAATCCACAATTCATGTTCTGGAGCAAGGTAAAGGTGCGTATCCTTGATTTCCTCTGCTAAGAAGAAAGGGTTGACAGCGACAACCTTACCAGCAATGGGTGTTCTTAGATAAATGATGCCACCCTCGAGTAGAAGCCATCCGAAGCACTGATCCTGGATTAATACGGGTGTATTTTTTGGTGTTAAGAGCCTGTGAAATGATGAAAATAGGTGCCATAAAAATGCATCGATCCCCAGTTGAATGCGGCCCGCTGCAATTCGTTTAAACCAGAAATGTCCCTCTAGGTATTGGAGTCCGGGTTGAAACTGAACCACAGAATCATCTGGACAACGGATACCTAACATGGTCGAGACGGACCGGGATGAATGCGTTCGACAGCCCCTGATCATTTCTTTGTGAAAGTCACAAAGATCGCAGTTCAGTTTAAGGGGGCAGAGCTGATATTCTACTGCACCCGCATCCATCCAAATACATTTTTGTGAATCCATGTCAATCCCTTTGGCGCGACGTACTTAAAATGTGCTGAAAGGTGCCAGTTATTTAAACGATTTAGAGGTCGAAGACTGACACCCTATAGGTTCCCTTAGCTTTTTACAGCATCAATAAACTCACTCTGAAACTCTTCCCAAATCTCAGGTGACAAGGATTCCAGCACTTGGTCTACAATCTCACCACCCTCCTGGAGTATGATGGGTTGGGCAGTTAAGTCATATTTGCGCTCAGCAAAAGCCAGGACATCGCGTAGCCGTGTCTGTTCACTCCGTATCCACTCCTGAGCTTTTTCCCCGAGAATGAGCATCTTCTTTTCAATATCCCACCGAACGGGTTCCATATCAAATAACCAGTTCTCTGTGAAATCATTATTGGTGCGCTTGCTGATTCTTTTGAGAGCACTCCGGTTTATTGCCCTAAGTGTTCCGCTCACAGGTGAATAAACTTTAAGGTTTTTCCCATCACCCAATAAGGTTGCAAGATGCTCCCCACGGGCGATTGTTTCTCCGCTCTGTTTCATGAGCTTTATGGAGACTGAACCCGTCAGTGCTGATAAAAAATCATCAATGCCAACTTGAATTTGTCCAGCTGATCTCAGATAGGCCCAAGTATGGGTTTTATCAAAGAAGACCCCCTTGGGTAGGCGCACTTTTGAGAGCGAAAAGAGGGGACTCTCCACTTCTCTCAAAAATTGATAAAAGGGAATAAAGACAAGGAAAAAGCTGATGATTAATAAATACTCAATGCCTTTGGTGGCAAACATATTGGTGTAAGTAAAGCTTTCCATAATAGAGGCTATCCTTCACTTTTTGCGGTTAATGTCATTGTTTCCATGGTTCTTAAAACGGGCATACGATGAATCACCCATCGGAAAATCCAAATTTGTACGAAGAGGATTGAGATCGTTACCTCGAATTCCATCCAGGAGGGTATATAGCGTGGTAATTCTTCCCAACGGTAGGCAATAACAGAAATGTTCATCCGATTTAGGACAATTCCAATTAATGTCATAATTGAGGCAACTTTAATAATCAGTGGTGTTCCAATTCGAACCCCATATACAAAGAGGAGCATGGGGACAAGCACAAATCCTATCAGCTCTACCAAATACCAGGCACCCATGGGTGTCGTGAGATAGACCAGCGTGTGATTGTGAACCATGTCGATGATTTTGAGGAAGAAATAGGCAAACATAGATATAGCGCAGACCCTTGCGAGTCCCCTGATCATAATATTATGCCGTTCATCACTATGTTCATCCATTTGATAGGAAAACACCCGCTGCAAAATACTGCCTTGAAAGATGACCACACTGAGTCCTGCAAATATGCTGGAAACGAAAAATAGGGTGGGAATAAACTCTGAGTACCACAAGGGGTGAATCTTACCTTTTGCCATGAGAAATAAGGCTCCCAAACCTGATTGATGGAGTGTGGAGAGTGTGATTCCGAATACAACTGCTCCAATGGTCAGGCGCTTTAAGTTTCGGCGAGCACGTTCAGAACCCAACCATTCAGCTACAGTCGGTGAGAATTCGATCATTTGAGCTACGATGTAAAGCATAAAGTGCCAGGCAACCAAAAAGAGAATACTGCTCGTTCCAAAAGAGTTACCGATGATGGGATTGATTATGTTCCAAGGTTTACCAAGGTCCAGAATCAAGGCGAACGCATAAAAAGTATAGGCTAAAAACCCGTTGAGAACAGTTACTCTGACCAGAGGTTTATATTTTTCGAGACCTAAAATATAGACCATAAAGGTTAGAACATAGGCTCCACCGGCAAAGGCCACCCCGGTAACAACATTAAATCCCTTCCACAATCCCCAGGGAACACTCTGGGTGACATTGGAAACAGCTGAGAGGCCATAAATAAAGCGAATTACGATCAGTACGGCTGCCAGTAACACCATGGGAACAGATATCATGTTAAAGATGGTCCAGACACTACCGCGGGGCTTTAATTCGGATAGGATAAACTTCCAACGACTTTGAGTCGGGGCCAGGTCATCTTGAAGGACATGCTCACTCATGGTCATCTCCCTCCTTCTCGTCAATGCGGGTGGCTTCTCTCAAACCCATAAGCAGAGCAGGCCATAGAATAAAAACAGAGGGAACGCTATAAAGGAATCCCTTGGTCAATTCTGGATAGGGTTTTGTTTCAAGATCGGTTTTGAATCCTAATTCTTCAAAGGGAACAGGTGAGATGTTTAACCAGGATGTGCCACCTGCTTCATGTTCACCATAGATATGATCTACATAGGTACCTGGATTATCAAAAATTCGATTTCGGGCTTCTCTCAGGATATCACTTCGTTTCCCAAAAGTTAATGCGCCGGCAGGACAGGCATCAACACAGGCAGGTACTTCGCCCTTCTGAAGTTTGTCAAAACACATTTGGCATTTACCAATCTTTGGGTTGTTGCTATCAAATTCGAATTTTGGGATATCAAATGGACACGATATCATGCAATATCGGCAGCCCATACATTTGCCTTCTTCCCAGGTCACTGGGCCAGACTCTTGCTTTTTCATTGCCTGCGTTAAACAAGCAGAAGCACATGCTGGCTGTGCACAATGCATACATTGCTGTTTGGTATAGACTTCACCCACTGAAGTTTCAACCGCATTAATCACAGTGTATTGCTTGGGTTTCAACTCTCTTCTGATACTCGAATCAGGATAATCATCATCTGATATTGTTGGTAAATTGTTTGCCGCTGCGCAGGCGAACTCACATTCTTGACAACCTTCGCAGAGGGATATATCATGCAGTATGGCATAAAACTCTTCGGCATCAGGTTCCGGTTTAGATTTGCCCAGGGCAGAGACACCAGTCAATCCAGCTCCGGCCACCCCCAGGGTTTTTAGAAATTCGCGACGATCGATAGACATGCTTATAGATTCCTCTCTACGACAGTATGATTTATCTCATCCCTGGATTAGGAATGAGTAGTTAATTCAGTATTAGCTTGATCAAGAATCAGCTTTTGGAAGGACCCCCACAATCCCTTTCCAGCAAATGCAAGGGCACATTCGGCAATCTCCCCACCATCCTGGAGCAATACCAGTCCGCTTTCAGAATCCGGTGGGGCAAACGAATGAGCAAAGAAATCTCGGATACGGACCATTTCTGTTTTCAACCATGCTGTTGATCGTTGACCAAGAAAAAGACGTTGGGTCTCATCTTCCCAATTTGTGGGTACCATCTCTACGAGCCAGCCATAGGAATAAGGATCCCGATGCACCATACGCAGATTCTGCAAAGCCTCCGTGTTGATCTGTTTGACTTTTCCAGAGATCGGTGCAGAGATAACCAGCTTTTTCCCTTTATGGACAATACTAAAGAGGGGCTCGCCCTGTTGAATATCGGTTCCCTGTTCCGGAACATGGATTGCCGATAGAATACCGGTGAGTCCCTGGATAAATGCATCAACCCCAATTTTCGCTTGCCCATTGGTTTGAAGGTGTGCCCAACTATGTGTGGGACTGAAATAAATCCCTGCTGGGATGGCTAGCTTTTCCATATTGAATTGATAAGCTTGCTGTTTTACGATGGGTGAAGCACTTAAAGCTTGAAACCGTTTCATTCCTTGAAACCAGGTAATTGAAATGGCTGCTGCTGCGAATAAAATGACTAGTAAGACGACCATAATGAAGCTCCTTTTTAGTTCACCTCTTCTAGTTCAAGAGCAGTGCCAAGCCGAAAAATGATAGCTAAGTTCCATATAATCAGCAGGGTAGTTAGTGAAGGTGAATTCGAGCAAAAACATGAAAAATGTTGAATATCTCAACATGTTTTTGATGACTCGGACGCAGGTCAATGTTTAAGCCATTTAAAAGCATGTTGAAATATTCAACAACTGTAATGAATCTATACACATTATAAAACGTGATATATTATGAATATAAATCACAATAAAACAATAAGTTACGGGTTGTTTTGTGTGAATGTATCTGAGATTTACCGGATATGTTGATTTTGAAAAACATAGCGGAATACAGGCACGCGATGAATAATTCAACAATTCAGGAAAAGTTTATGAGAGAGAAGAGATATTTTTTCATAATACTATGAACATCTACAGTAGTACCATATAAAACAATGACTTACAGGATAAATATATTTCTAGATATTGTTGAAAATATCAACAGATGGACACGAATTTCAATGCAGATGGGGTTTTGGTGGAGGATTGCTCAAAATATTGGCATTCTAGTTGCCATAACAGTAGCTGGTAATTGACAAATATTAACCCTGCAGAAGATTATTATACCTTTTGCGTAATTGAGGGAATTAAGAATGAAACGAGTACTTATCTGTCTGTTCGCTTTTGCCTATGTTGGTCTCATGGCCCAAGGGAAGCCGGTTAAATATGTCGGCTCCATGAAATGCAAAGTATGTCACAACAAAGCTGCGAAGGGTAGTCAGTATAAAATCTGGGAATCTAGAGCACATGCTAGATCGTATGAGACACTTCTGAGTGCAGAATCACAAGCCATTGCAAAAAAAATGGGAATCACCACAAAACCTGAAGAATCTCCAGAATGTTTACGCTGCCATGTAACCGGTTGGGGTGAGGCTGGTGGATATACTTTAGATGTGGATGTTGCCAATGCAAGAGCCGTAAAAGTGAATAATGATTTATCACGTGTGGGCTGCGAATCGTGTCATGGCCCTGGGAATGCATATAAATCAAAGAAGACCATGATGTTGGTCCGAGCTGGCGAGATCGATTGTAAAGATCTGGGTTTTCTGAAAGTAGATGAAACGGCTTGTACTAGGTGTCATAATACTGACTCACCAACTTTTAAACCCTTTGATTATGCGGTCAGAGTAAAGGACATCATGCACCCCTATCCAGAATAAATCTGTTTACTTGCCTTAATCTTTGGGGGATGAGCTGCGGATTATCCCCTAAAGAGGTTGCTTACGCACTTGAGACTCAATGTGAATAACAGGATTACAGGTTGTTAAAGGAAATAGTCATGAATTGGAACATAAAACTATTATTGATACTTCTGGTGGTGGCTACACTTTATGGTCAGGGCATACCGGAATATCCTGAAAACATCACCATTGATATCATGGAGAACATCTTTAACCCTGTTGAATTTAATCATGGTCAGCATGCTCGGATGGAGAACATGGGAGAAGGTTGTACCGCATGTCACCACTATGCAGAAGATGATGATTATACAGCCTGTGCAGAATGTCACTTAGAGGACCCCGCTGAGGCTTCCCTGGAGGAACCGAGTTTAAATGGAGCCTACCATCGGAGCTGTCTGGCTTGTCACCGTGAATGGTCTAATGAACAAACGTGTGAAGCTTGCCATGCGCAGAAAAAATTCCGGTTCAATGTTCGAAAAACCCTTGATAAAACAGATTTATTTTCGATTAAACACCCACATATCGGATCTCCCAATATCGTCACATTTGACACTCCTGATGAAAAGAATACACGGGTCACTTTTCATCATACAGAGCATGTAGAACTCTATCGATATGATTGCGTCAGCTGTCATCGATCAGAGAATTGTGCAACCTGTCATGATTATCAGGGGCCAGTCGAAATTGTGAACAAAACCCTGGAAGAACACCACAAACCCTGTCAGAGTTGTCACGATACTGAAGAGGCTACCGACAACTGTAATTATTGTCATCAGGATGAGGTTAGTAAGGGATTTAGCCATGATCTCACTGGATGGACATTGAAAGCCTATCATGCCTCCAAAGCATGTTCAGATTGCCATGGGGAGCAGAAGCCTATCCAGGTCTTGGCAAGCGCTTGTATTGCCTGTCATGACAATTTTGAAGTCGGTCTATTTGACCATACCAAAACAGGATTTGAACTCTCTGAAAATCACCTGGAAATTGATTGTTACGATTGTCATTTTGACGAGAGTTATATGGATCCACCGGAATGTCTGGAATGTCATGATGACGAGTATGTCTATCCCGCTTTCTTACCAGGAGTAAGACTGCCCAAGAAATAATATTTGACCACCGTGGAGAGATCAAGATTTTGATGATACCATAAAGAGGTAAAAAATTTGAACCAGAACATATTACATAAATCACAAGTATTGCAAGGAGCATGAACATGTTATTTACTCATAGCTCCTGCTCAACGAATATCTGTTTAGCTCGAATGGAGATTGTATGATTCAAAGAAAACTGTATTTCGTCATCCTTTTGGCATTACTCACTGTGGGGGTTGCATCTGCGCAAGAGGATCATCGAGAGCATATTGTGGATTCACTGTTTACAGTACAAGAGGTCACTGAAACTTGTCTGGCCTGTCATGAAGATGCTGCCACTGAGCTGATGAAAACAATCCACTGGACCTGGAAAGATAAAGCCCGAGTCGTACCAGGTCACAAAGGGAAACATGCCATTGGTAAGGCAAATTCTTTTAATAATTATTGTGTTGCCATAGAGTCAAATTGGGAACGCTGTACCAGTTGCCATGTTGGCTATGGTTGGGAGGATGAATCCTTCGATTTTGAGAATGAAGAAAATATAGATTGTCTTGTATGCCATGATCAATCAGGGACATATAAAAAGGATCCCAAGGGTGCCGGAATGCCTATGAAGGGTACAGATCTCACAGCTGTAGCTCAGAGTGTCGGGTATTCTTCAGCAGCAACCTGTGGAAGTTGTCATTTTAACGGGGGCGGGGGTGAAAATGTAAAACATGGTGATCTGGACTATGGCTTGATCGATGCGGATGAATCGTATGATGTGCACATGGCCAATGATTTGACATGTACTGACTGTCACACCACAGAATCACATAACATTCAAGGGAAGTCAATGGGGATTCTGACTGGTGAAGATAGCCGCGTTCAGTGTCTTGATTGTCATGATGAAGATGTTCATGATTCAAAGATAATCACTAAGCATGTGGAGAAAGTAGCTTGCCAGAGCTGCCATATCCCCACTTATGCTAAAGGTAAGCCAACCAAAATTTATTGGGATTGGTCCACAGCGGGTAAGGATAGTATAGGTGAAAAAGATGAGTATGATCTTGAAACCTACATGAAGAAAAAGGGTAGTTTTGTCTGGAAGAAAAATGCTACTCCTGAATACGCATGGTATAATGGTAATACAACTCGCTATCTAAAAGGTGATAAAGTCACGCCTGGTGAAATAGTTAAAATGACTGACCCCTTGGGTGATAGAGCAGATGAAAATGCGAAAATCTATCCCTTCAAAGTAATGCGGGGAAAACAGATCTATGACTCCCAGAATAACTACCTCATCGTACCCCAACTCTGGAAGGGTTATTGGACTCATTTTGATTGGAATAGAGCCTCAAAAGTTGGTATGAGAGCAGCGAAGCTAGAGTACAGCGGCCAATATGATTTTATCTCAACTGAGATGTACTCAGGTATTAACCATATGGTAGCTCCTGCTGATGAAGCACTCAAATGTCGTGCCTGTCATAGAGGTCAGGAAAAACGAATAGACTGGGAAGCTCTCGGATATCCTGGAGATCAACTTATCAAAAAATATCGCGATGAATAATATCTAATGACCAGGAGATTATTATGGCCATAAAACCTTCGCAAGGCTTTGCGCTTACATTAGATTCTCCCATCATTATAAAGGGAGATGCAAATCTTGAGACACATAATAATCTTACTACTGACAGCTAGCATTCTACTTGGTTGGGGAAAAACCGGACACCGCGTTATTGGGAAAATTGCTGAGGAAAACTTAAGCCCCGAGGCACAGAAAGCAATTACCGAGCTAATGGGGCACACAGATCTAGCTCGGGTTGGTAATTGGGCCGATGAGATAAAATCTGATCCTAAATGGGACCATTCACATGATTGGCACTATTGTACGATCCTTGATGGTCAGGAATATCGGGGTCCGGAAGACGGCGGACGAGCAGTTCAAAAAGTGACAGAGTTCACGAAACTTTTGAAGCAAGGGAAGCTCGGTAGAAAGGATGAAATGGACGTTTTTCGTTTTATTGTTCATATCGTTGGAGACCTCCATCAACCAATGCATGTTGGTAACGGAACAGATCGAGGTGGAAATGATGTTAAGGTCACTTGGTTTTATGATGAAACAAATCTTCACCGAGTTTGGGATTCTCAAATGATTGATAACATGCAATACAGTTATACTGAATATGCCCAGCAAATTCAGTTGGGTTTGAGCTCAAGTGATAAACAGGATATGATGAATGCAGATATGATGAACTTTGTAAATGAATCTCGTTCTATTCATGCTCAGGTTTATGATATCGGGGATGGAAAATTATCCTGGGAATATATATATAAGAATCGTGAGCTGATGGAGTCTCGCTTACTAAAAGGCGGCTTTCATCTTGCTGCAATCCTGAACGATATTTATAATTAAAAGTTAACACCTATCAATGGGTATTAAGTTTTTGAGAAGGGTAACACATAACTCAGTTTTACGAGTAGCCATTGCCTGGTTAATCACACTGGTATTTCTTGGTTATCTCAGTTTCTTTCCTCATGCAGTAGCCGCTGCACCCACCAACTCACCAGAAATTGAAAAGCAATTCAGTCTGGTCATTCAAGGAGAAGCTGAACAAGACTTTTTAGTTGGGTTAGCTCTCGGGGCGGGAGCCGCCAAAGGATTCGCTCATATAGGCGTTTTAAGGGCTTTGGAAGAAGCTGGTGTACGGGTTGACATGATTGCCGGAAGTAGCATGGGCGCAATTATTGGCGGTGGATACGCAGCCGGTTTAAGTGTCTCTGATTTGTCAGATGTTGCCCTAAACTCGGACTGGCTCGTGGTTTTAAATTTGCTGGACCCAGTATTTCCAACTCGCGGATTTATCGATGGCCAAAAAATAAAATTGTTCCTGGATGAGCTTTATGGTGGTAAGAGCATTGAGGATCTTGAGTTACCCTTTGCTGCTACCACTGTTGATATCCTCAAGGGTGATTTATATATCATCAATGAAGGAAATCTGGCAAATGCTGCTCGGGCCAGTTCATCCATCCCCATCGTTTTTAACCCGCTCGCAAGAGGAGATCTTGTTTTAGTAGACGGCGGCATGATTGATCCAGTTCCCATTGATGTGGTTCGGTCCATGGGGGCAGATTATATCATTGCCGTTAATGTCCTGGCTTTTCCAGATGGCAAAAACCCAGAGGATAGTTTTCTTTACCTGAATGGTAATGATCTGGAGAATAGTAAGTCCAAATGGCGTATCCCTAAAGCGCATGAAGCCTGGTACACGGCTGGTAAACCAAATCTAGCTGAGATTGCTCATGAAACTGTGATTTTGTCAATGGCTTTAATTGCAGCCAATCAAGTCGAATTAGGGCAACCTGATCTTTTAATCAATGTAAGTACGGGTTTGGCTGCCTGGAACTTTTTGGAAGCAGAAATCGCCATTCAAAAAGGCTACGAAGAAACTATTAAAGCCCTGGAAAGCATGAAGCATCTAGACTATCCCAGCATCCCAAAAGATTAGTCTTCCCGAGTGTAACGAAGCCCCTGCAAGCAGTAATGTTTTGTCTTGAAAAAAGAGATTCTTCCCCTCGCTTCACTCGTGTCAGAAAGACTAGGTCAGAAAATATTTATAGCTAGACTTTGGAAACACGGTGAGATTGCTTCATCGCCACACTATTCTTAATTCTTAATTCTTAATT
>Ga0307989_1000587_pt1 | contig 22990 bp, 18 predicted proteins | sample EllFjometagen185_FD_203164 | JGI IMG/M metagenome (GOLD analysis project Ga0307989, IMG submission 203164) | Marine microbial communities from Ellis Fjord, Antarctic Ocean - #185 | ecosystem: Environmental > Aquatic > Marine > Unclassified | place: Southern Ocean | collected 2014-10-08 | reverse complement strand
CAGTATTACTATTGTATACGTTTAAAATTAATTCATATGTGTTTTTGCTCTTACACCACTTAGCCAGCCTTTCAACAATCTGCTTGTTCACTCCTTTTCCCCTGTATTCTGGATCAACATACATAAAAGCAAGATACCCATGGTATGGGTGTCTAATATAGGGCTTGGATTTTTTTATTTCTGCAGACCCGCAACCGACAAGCCTGCCCTCATGTTCAGCCACCAGCAGTTTAGCATTATCATCCGAAATGAGGTATTTTACATTATAATATGTGATGGTATCATCTTTCATATTTTTATCAAATGGGCGCTCAGAATCAAAGATTCCCTGCTCGAACTCAAGCAGTTTCGGCAAATCATCCAAAGAGGCCTTTCTAATATTAATTTTTACCATTTTAGTGTCCGCTTTTTATTAAATTGAAAACTGCCAGATACACTGCTTGTCTCTCGTATAGACCGATTATAGATCTGAGGAGATACCAGGTGTCTGTCAGATCAAGTATGAACTACTATACATAAAATTTAACTATTTTTTTTCTAACGTCCATTTCCCTGTAAATTTCGGGTTACCTTTGGCAGAAACTATTATGGTCCACTCCCCAGACCCCCTGGTTTCAGACATTTCCCCTGTAAAACCACCGTTTATCCGCCCTTTTGCTCTTAAAACATAAGCGTGTCCTGTAATGTCGGCATTCAAGATATTATTTTCTATTTTTCCTGAAAGGGTTCCAACCATGTCTCCTATATCTTCATTGTCTGCGTTTGTTATTGTTACAAAAATTTTGCTCTCAACTTTTTTTACCCCTGTTCCGTCTTTAACATCCAAGACAAACAATTTTATTTTACCTTCTGCCATACCCGTAATATTTCCTGTCCAGACATCTGATGTCTGCGAAGATTTTTCTATTGAAACACAACCCGCTAAAAACAAAAAAAACAAAACTATAAAAAATTTAAAAATGGATTTTTTCATTATTTCTCCCTTGTTTGAAAAACTTTTCCTTTGAATTTTTTCTCTATTTCATAACCAAACTGGGCCTTTGTTATTATTCTAATCAAATATCGCCAACTGGAACCATTAGATAATCCATGGGATGCAGTTCACCTATCAGTTTCATATCCATAAAGATGCCTGTATCTCTCATATGATAAATCACTTTGTCTTGTAAAAACATCAGGATATCCCACTATAATTTTCATTTTTAACCTCTCTTTTTAAATTGTCCTCAAACCGCTGATCAATTACCACTATTTGTTGATATATATGATGTTTTCATCAAGGTTATCAATAAATATTATATAATATATAAAAATCCCAGCAGTCCTTCATCTATTTACCCTCGCTACTCGAATACTTCAAGGCCAACACCTTTGCAAAAACAATTCTGTGCAATGTCCGGAGCAAATCACCAGGAATATTCCTTTAATTAGCTTTATAGGCCAACACAAACAGGTGAACGGTATGTCTTAAACAGGTCAGAGCCGGATCATAAAAATCTGACGCCCGAACCACGGACATTTGCTATTTGTTATGACGAGCTTGGGCTAACAATTAAAGTCTTGTATAACTTTATGGCGTGGCTGGGCATTTTATGGTGTAATTGCAAAATTCGATCAAGGCACTTTATCAGGGCTGTAAAATGTCCCTGCTCTTTTTATAGAGCCTTTCATGTTCTGGGATGACCTGTTCCCACGTAATAGCACATGGCGTGTTGATATTGTTTTTTGAGATTGTCGTCAGAAGATCATGACCATTTATAAGTCGGATGATATGATCTGCCATTTCATGATCATTTTTCGCCAAAAAACCTTCTTTCCCGTGTCGGATAAATGATTTTACACCTCCATGCTCCATCGCAACCACTGGAAGACCAGCACACCTGGCCTCAAGCGCAGCTATACCAAAAGATTCGAGTATGGTTGGGAGTACAAATATATCAGATTTTGAAAATATTAATTTTATCTTTTCTGTAGTCTGAACCCCCATAAGGGTTATATTGTTTTTAAGGCCCCGCTTTTTTATCATCCTTGAAAGTTTGTTATACTCAAAACCGTCACCTATAATAATAAGTTTGAATGATGTATCTTTATTAATCCTTCCCCTGATCCTGTCCATTATCTTTATTAAATGAGAAGGCCTTTTCCGTTTTGAAAGCCTCATAACTGATACAATTTGTATATGATGTGGAGCATGCTCTCGTGGGCTGACAGTCCAGTCTTGAGGGTTTATGCCATTTGAAAGAACCTCTATCGTCCTTTTCACCCCTGATTTTTTTACATCCTGAGCAACTCCATGACTTACCGCTGAAAAGGTCACCGGCCACTTGCTCCATCCAAGCCAATTGTCCAACATTTTGAGTGCCCAGGTAAACTTTCCAAGAAAGGAGTGAAATGTAATGATTCCAGGTAGCCTCAATTTTTTTACAAGATAAAGCCCTCCAAAGGCAAAGGGCGATACATAACTGAAATGACAATGAACCAAATCATATTTTTCAGACTTCAGGATATTCTCAAGTTTTGTAATCCCATTTTTTGAAATCATGAAGTGGAAGTAAGGAAATAGGGGTGTTGAGATCCTGATGACTCTAAAATCCCTTGCTTTTGCATCGCAAGGAGTGGGAATGGTATCACGAATGGATGGGATATCGGGAATAGGTGTGATAACATGAACCTGATGTCCATTTTCGCAGAGCTTTTTGCCCAACTCCCTTAGATGGGATTCAATTCCCCCAACCCGAGGAAAATACCAGTCACATACCAAAGCTATCTTGAGATGAATATTTTTTGGCTTGGTCATATCAAATAAAAAATCCTCAAAAAGGGAGTTACTAACTCAGAAAGAATCTGGCATAAAAGTAAAAGAAGGGGGCTGTAAATATGACAGAGTCATATATGTCCAAGACACCTCCGTGAAACGGCAGGAAATTTCCAAAGTCTTTTACTTTATGATCCCTCTTGATTTTGGAGGGTATTAAGTCTCCTAAAATACTCCCGACTATGATGAGCACGATGCCTGGTATTAACCTGTATAGGTTGAATCCAAAGGTGACATGATTAACGATTATCCCAGTTGCCATTGCAAAGAACATTCCCCATAATAACCCAGCCAGGGTCTTATTGGGGCTTAATATGGGGAAAATCTTTTTTTTCCCCAGAGCTCTTCCCATGAGTTGGGCAAAGGAGTTATTGACCTCAGACACCAGATAAAAAAATGGCACTAACTCTGCACCTCTGTTTAGTTTGTAAAGGGAAATAAAAAAAGCCATAAAAGTTACAGGATAGATAAGCGAGAATATCAGCCTTTTGATCTCATTTTCTCTGTCAGGATCATCTGTCCTGAAAATATCCAGGAACAAAAAAAAGAGACCCCCCGGAATAAGATAAAGCATGGCTGTTTCAGGATAGGTCAATCCTGAAACCATAACTATGATCCCTAAAAAAAGGGCAATATTTCTGAACAGAGGTTTAGGGTTAACAATGATTACTCGGATCAACTCATGTTGAGATTTTATGGCAATGAATGTTGCGGCAAAAAAAAAGGGAATTTTTCCCATATAAGCGGGTACAAGAATCAGTGCTGCTGCGATTTGCACAGTGAAAAATAGTGACCAGAGGGGCTTGACAGTTTTTTTATCTTTCATGAAAATGCTGACCGACGTGATGAATATAAATCCGATGAAAAACAGCAGAGCAATGGTGATAATGAAATTTGTATCCATGATTCTACTGTGCTTCTCTTTTCATAAAGATTTTTTTAGCTCTGAAAAATCTTTGTATGGCAGTAAGGTGGGCAAGTATTCCAAGCAATAAAATCATATACAAAAGAAGGTTATTGCCTTGAAATATACCGTCCAGGATAAGTGCGGCACAAAGGATGGTAAGTCTTTCCGTCCTTTCAAGCAGATCTGGCCAGTTATTGTTTGATATGGGAATATCAATGGCGACCCTGGCCTTGTTATAGCTGATGAGAAGAGAGCCTGTGACGGTTATGAACACATATATCCAGAAATCAGTGACAATCCCTATGGTAAAATAAACCATAACCTCCTGGTAGCGGTCAATGACGGCGTCCAGATAGGATCCGAATTTTGTAGACAGGTTTGCTACCCTAGCCACTGCACCATCCAGGTAGTCAAATATGAATGATATAGCAAGAAAGATCCCGAACCAAAAACTATTTTTAAACAATAAAAAATAAATGCAACTAAAAATGGTGAGAATAAGGCCTGCCAAAGTAACCATATTTGGTGTCATCCCTGATTTGGCCAGGATACTTCCCAGACTGTTCCAGAAAATATTGATCTTTGATTTAAACATGCCATCCAACATGAATGAACTCCCCTTTTAGGAATTGTTTTAATGCCGTTATCCAGATACCATAACTAGCGGTTTGAATAAAGACCAAATTATGGGTGCGATAGGATTATACGGCATTGTGAATTTCTTCCTGGACCCGTCCTGTAATCCTGACAAATTAATTATGATGAGGCAGGTCAAAGCGAGTTTTAATACAATAGATATTCAAGCAAATCTCTAATATAAGGTAATGGGCTCTTGATGAATTTAATTCTTCCCATTCCTATACAATTAATTTTTTTTAAGTCCAAGGATAAAAAAACTGTCTATACCAGATATGGTATTTTGAAAATATTTAAAATGCCCAGACTATCTACTGTGCTTTCCTCACAAATCAAGCATATTTTTATGCACTGCTATTTATCTGATAGCACCACTAACCCGTCAACAGCAGTGATCAGCCCCTTGTGAACAATCAACGGGTTGATGTCAATCTCCTGAATGCGGGGATGGGAGCATCCAAGATCCCCTAAGGCAACCAAAATTCCGCCCAGGGCTTTTTTGTCCACAGGATCAAATCCCCGGTAACCGTCCAGAATGTCCTGGCACTTCATCCGGCCGATCATATTTAAAGCATCGGTCAGACTTAACGGCGCCACGCCAAATACTATGACATTGAGTGCCTCGGAAAATACGCCGCCCAGGCCGCACATGACGCAGGGCCCTAACTGGGGATCCCTTATGAATCCTGCCACCAGTTCGATTTTCCCCTGTACCTGCTTCTGGATCAGGATACTGCCCCGGCCCTGCATCGTGTGCTGGAGTTTTTGCATTGCCAGTTTAAGTCCTTCTTCAGAAGCAATTCCCAATTGTACGAGGTCTGATTCTGTCTTGTGTGATATTCCCTCAACCATCCCTTTGGCAACCAGAGGAAATCCGAACTCGTTTGCAGTTTTAAGTGCTTCATCCAAAGAGGAAACACCTTTTTCTTCTACCACCGGGATACCGATTGCGGCGAGCACCTGCTTGGATACCTGTTCATTTAACTCCCCGCTTTCCTGTTCCAGAAGACGGATACAGGTATCATCAGCTATCTTGCCGGTTTTCTGGATAGTGTCCGGCAGACCGCTTTCGTCATTTACAGGGATACGCTTGAGAAGAAGTCCGATACATTCAACTGCTCGAAGGACTTCTCTAAACACAGGAATGCCCAGCTGTTGTGCGCTTATCTGAAATTGATGCACATGATCACGTTCGCCTGATATCCAGCAAAAGAGGGGCTTTTTAGCTCTCCTGGCTGTTTGGGCCATCATTTCAAGATCAGGTTCGAGATTGAATCCGCCCACAAAACAATGGGCAAAAACTGCATCCACACCCGGGTCTGCACAGACCGCGTTCATGGCTTTTCCGTAAGCTTTTTTTGTCCCATTTAGAATGATCCCCGGCCACATGTCTACGGGATTTGAAGGCGGCATCCATTCCGGGAAAACTGTTTGCAGTTCATCCAGGGTAGCGGGGGAGAGCTCTGACAATACCAGGCCGTATTCATCCATGATATCAGCCGAGACGATTCCGGCGGCACCGGTGTAGGTGAGAACAGCCACACGATTCCGGCTTTCAGGTGTTATTTCGGGATACATGGCCAGGGTTTTGCTGTAATCCGCCAGCTGATAGAACCCCCGAGCTTCGGCAATGCCGGCCTGGGCCATGGCCCCGCTTACGATGACCCCGCTGGTTGACAGGCTGGCGGTATGGGTCAGTGCCGCTGCTGCTCCCCGGGCAGTTTTCCCCCCGTTCAGGATCACTACGGGTTTTGTGGTACGCCTGGATAATTTCATGAACCGCCGGCAGTCGGTAAACGATTCCAGGTACAGACCGATAGCGGCTGTATCCGGGTCATCAATTAAATATTCAAGAAGGTCATTTTCATCCACATCCATTTTGTTCCCAATGGAGCAAACCTTGGCAATCCCGATCGTTCCATGGGATATGAGGTCGATGAGAAAAGCCCCAGCGAGCATGCCGCTTTGGGCAATCAAGGAAACGTTTCCGGAAGTCAGCCCTGTATCCCATATGCTGGGTGTCACTGTAGAAAATATGAACTTACGTTTTGCATCTACCAGGCCCATGCAGTTGGGTCCCCATAATCGAATTCCAGTCTTATCAGCAATCTGTTTCACTTGCTGCTGCAGAGATTCTCCCTGGATTCCGATTTCAGAAAATCCAGCTGACTGGATCATGGCCCCGGGGATTTTTCTTTGAGCGCACGCCTCGATAACCTGGGGCACCATTTGGGCGGAGACAAATACTATGGCAAGATCCACAGGGTCTGGAACGTCGAGAATCGAAGGATAGCAGGTAAACCCTTCGATTTCCCGGTAGCGCGGATTGACCGGATAAACCTGGCCTGAATAGCCTTTTTTTAGATTTGAAACGATTATGTTACCACCCTTTTCCTTGCTGGGGGTGGCACCCACTACGGCGATTCCTCTGGGTTCGAAAAAAAATTTCATGAACAATTCTCCTTTTAAAACAGGGAAAAAACCTTTGAGCAACATTACTTTTCCCGGTTCACGTTGAACGTGCTAAAACCACTAACTCCTAATTTAAAAACCGATAAAATACAATAACAAAAATCCGTCACACGTTTTTTATTTATAAATTTGAAAAGAGAAAAGATATCCCGGCGTCTGCAAAAATATATTTATTCTTTATTGTAATTTGGTTATAAAGCAGATTCTGGATTAAACACCAAGGTCTTACCGGCAAGGAAATGGTTGATATCCATTTTAACCTTATCATCGGAAATTTCTGTCACCCGGGCCGGTACCGGCCGCCCTTGGGGATCCTGAAGCTGGAGTTCCAGCCCTTCGGCCAAATGGATATCTTCGGGGATCTGATCCCTGGAAATTTCGATAAAAGCATCATCCTGCAAGGGGCCGTATCCCTCCTCAGGCGGAATGATCACAGTTTTGGAATCTCCTTTTTTCATCCCGATAACGGCATCGTCAAATCCTTTGATCAGCATCCCGCTCCCAACTGTAAAGGTCAGGGGTGCCTTGCCTTCAGAGGTATCAAACACCTCGCCGTTTTCAATTTCCCCCGTGTAATCCACGGCAATGGTATCCCCAGATTTAATTGTTTCAGTCATACATATATCCTTCCGGATCCCGAGGCATCCGGGAAATCCGATATCCGGGCCTGACAAATTCCCCATCCCCGGTAATTTAAAATAGTCCCTGGAGTCAGGGCAATCTTTGTACAAGGTAAGGGCAAACCCATGCCTTGTCTAATCTTTTTACCTTTTTCTTTTTCATGCCGGTGATTAATTGTAAAGTGGGATCAAAAACTCAAAAGGGGACTAAATGCGTTGCTTACTAGGCTCAAAATCTAACAATCGCATACATAGTTTACCGAGTGCACCCTACAACGAAAGGACCCCGAAGATGGGCCCATTTTCTTTCCGGCCTGGCATAAAAGAATTAAACGACGTGGCTATGGGATTTACCGCATAATAAATCAATGCTCCTGCTCCATAGGGGTCAGTACCAGAAAAGTTTGAATTGAATTTTATGTCTGTAAAAAAAAGAATGTTCATATTTAAATAATGTTGTTCACTCCCTGTTTTTTACCATTGGTCACTATTGAATTGAAAGAAATATATTTCCGACTTAGATTGATTACATAAAAACAAAGCAACCCCAATAAGGAAATATCACATGAAACACGACGAACAATACAAGCAGGCAAAAAAACGAGTAGAAGCAAAATTAGGATTTTTCATCCATTTAACCGTATATGTCCTGGTGAATAGCTTTTTAGTTACAATGAACTTTTTTCAATCAAATGAAGTGATCTGGTCAGTATGGCCTTTGGGTGGTTGGGGGATTGGTCTGTTATTTCATGGTCTTGGTGTTTTTGTTTTTACGGGTTTTGGAAAATACAAAGAACAATGGATCCAAAAAGAAATCTCAAATAACTAACTGCACTCTACAGGTGAGCAGAATAACAGGGGAAATCCGGGGTGGTTGTTGAATTCTGAATACCCAACCCTATAGCCAGAAATCTCGTCTTTTTAAAATATTTCAATTTGTGAAAATTGAACGGTTAGATCCGAATTTTAAAAATCAATTTAGTGGCTAAAAATTAAATATTGAAGATGCCGGATATTGTGGTTTATATTTTCAATAAAAATGTGGTTTTCACGTTATAGTTCCCGCCCATGGGCTGATGCCGATCGGTCACCAATATTTTTGCCATTCCTGTCTTTTTTGAAATATTGATCGGTCATATTTGATACCATGGATACTCAGTCAGCTTCTATTGAATTAGGTTTTAAGATGGTTCTCATGATTTTTTTTATCTAATTAAATATAAAATTGATTTGGGGACACAATGGGAACATTTGACATCGTGCGGAGAAAAATGAAACAAGAAAAAAATGGAATTGATTGCCATGCAGACATATAATTGTTAAATAGTATTCTCTTTATACAATTCCCAATGCTTGGAGAGTATTATGGCGATAAAAATTCTAACGGATCAGGAGCGGGCAAATTTGCCTGGCGAATTTGTTAAACTGTCGCAGGGGTGGGTTCACTATGAGTTGGCTGGGTCAGAAAACGGGCCAGTGGTTGTACTGGTTCACGGGTTTGCCACACCTTTATTTGTATGGGACCCTTTGGTGCCTGCTTTAAAAGAAGCCGGATTCAGAGTCCTGCGTTATGATCTTTTCGGACGGGGCTTTTCGGATCGTCCCCGAATAAAAAACAACGAAGATCTGTTTGATTGTCAGCTGTTGGAACTGACGAATGTGCTGCGAATTAAGCAGCCGTCTCATATTGTCGGACTTTCCATGGGTGGTGCAATTTCAACCATTTTTGCCACCAGGCATCCTGAAAAAATACTTTCATTAACACTTATTGCCCCGGCAGGTTACCCAATCAAGATACCAATGGCAGCCAAACTTGTCCGTGCTCCCCTGCTTGGTGAAATTTTAATGAGTTTATTTGGAAACAAGAGTCTTATTAACAGCGTGACCAAAGATTTTTACAATCAAAACGTCGTCAGTGAATATGCCATTAAATTCAAAAAACAGATGGCCTATGAAGGGTTCATGCGATCCATACTGTCTACCCTCAGACACTTTAACCTGAATGATCAGTTAGCTTCTTATACTGATTTGGGAAGCCAAAACCAAAAAGTACTTTTAATCTGGGGACGAAATGACGGGGTTGTTCCCTATGAAAACTCAAAAAAAATCCTGGCAGCCCTTCCAAATGCCAGGTTACACTCCATAGATCAAGCCGGTCACCTGGTCCATTTTGAAGCACCGGAAAAGGTTAATCCGGTAATCGTTGAATTTTTAAAAGACTGTATTTAGCTTAGCTGGGCTGTTTCCATTAAACCGGAACCGATTTTTACTTAACAGAATTCATACTTTTCGGAGCAATTCCGTTAAGAAGTCAAAAACCCGGACTATGCTTTTCTACAGCTGTTTTAAGCCCTTAATCAAAAGGCGTTGACTTCTTTTTCCAGTTCTTGATGTGCTTCAGAATTCGAGGGTGTTGCTTTGTATTCATAGTTCTGGCCAATCCAAGTCCCAAAAGGTCAAAAACGGCAGTTAAGGATTATTATCCGAGTACGAAGGATTCAGTAGCCTGAGTTCTCAAAGATATTGAGTTTATCCGTAATTGATTAACCAGCAAGTTTTTTTCCCAGTTTTTTAGCAGCTATCAGTACTGTTTCATTTTTTTCTATATCACCTCTTTCCAAGGCACTACCGTAAACTACACCCGTAATCTCAGCTCCTACATATCGAAAAGAATCCTGAAAACTTCTAATGGCATTCACGGCTCCTGAAGCGTATGGGTCAGCATCACCATAAGCGATGGCAATAGCAATTTTTTTATTGAATGGATTGTCTCCATATTTTGGTAGAGCAAAGCACCTATCCAACCAAAGCTTTGTTTGAGTAGACATATTAAACCAATGAACGGGGGTAGCAATCACCCAGGAATCCGCTTCAATCAGTTTAGGAAATATCTTTTGCATATCGTCTTTTATGGCGCAACCGTCGCTGTCCGGCTTTTGACAGTACCAACAAGCCTGGCAGGCTTTTATATCCATCTCTTGAATGAAAATGGATTCTACTGCTGCGCCAACAGACTCAGCACCTGCCGCTATTTCTCTTGCTATAATAGAACTGTTTCCTTTTTTTCGTGGGCTTCCCAAAAGGACAACTACTTTATGCTGATTTTCACTATTTGACATTAAATATCTCCCTGTTAAACTTTACCATTAATTTTAGAAACAAACCGATCTTTTCTCCATTATCCTGTTCATATTTCTTTGTATCAAATCAATCAACACTTTTCAAAAAAATTACTTTAATCAAGCAAAATAGATTTTTGACCGTAACATTAATTATCCCTGTTTTTAATTCTCACTGGGCCTTCCATTGTTGAGAATACCAGACCTATTTGTGACTTTTCAGAAGGGTGGATTTCCCTGTTTTTTTCAGTAATTATTTGGAGACTTCAATGGTCAGGACTTGTATTCAAAGTCTTATCATATTTATTTTTGATGCCTGCCACAAAATGTTGTGTTTAAGATTAAGTGGGGGATTGATTTTTTATCCATCCTCCCCCTGAAAAATTATTTGTGAATATTTTCAATCCAATAAATTGCTTCATTATCACTTACTTTCCCAAAATATTTTTGAGTTGTTGATAGGTTTGCATGTCTTAAAATGATTTTTGAAACAATTTCAATGGGAACACCAGATCGACTTGCATACGTAGCAGCATGTCGCCTAAGATCATGGGGTTTTAGAACTACATTTATCAGTTTGCCTGCATTTTTAACAATTTCAAGGGCTCTGGTATATCCCAAAGGAAATACACTATTGTCATCTTTGATATTTTCAGAAGTGATATATTCTCTACTAATCAATCAGCTATTTTTTTGGGGATAAAAACAATCTCAGTTTGACGACCACTTTTGGGATCTGACAAAAATAGTTTTCTATCGTATACATCTTTTGCTTTTAGCTTCAAGACCTCACCTACTCGCATGCCTCCGCGTGCCATTAGTTCCATCATCAATCGGTTCCTGAAATTATCTGTTTTAAAAATAATTTCATCTACGATATCTCTATCCAGAATTGTCCATGATTGCCCTTTTTGCTACTTTGAAAGTCTTTCTCAATAGAGGTGTATCACATGGATTTGTCATTGTAGAATCAATAGCACCCTTAATAAAATTGAATAATGCTTTGAGCAAAGAATATTTGAGCTTTTTCGTGGTTTGTTTTTGGCCGACTGTAACTTTAACCAAAAAATTCATGATATCTTCAGATGTGATTTTTGATATGGCAGAATGACCAAATTCTTTTTTGAAAACTGCCAAGAAATATCGGTAGTTTCTTATCGTGTTTTTTTTGAATTCATTTGTTGATAATCAAGAAAATTCTTAATTGCATTTGATGTATTCATGATGACCTCCATTAATTAGAAAATTAGTTTTTGTCCAGTGGAAAGGACACAACCTCAGATAATACAACATTTTTAAGAATTAATGAATTGTGATAATTTTAGCCAGAAGGGATTGCTATAATTTTTTTATATTAAATACTTTAATGGGGAAAAATGAGTTTTGGCAACGGTTGTGGTTCATATAATTTAATATCAGCTAACAAGATATCTTTCTTCCCAAACACAAGATACAGATACAGATTTAATTAATTTTTAGAAGAATAATTCTACAATCATGTGATTTTTAAAAGGCTTTAAAAAAACTATAACCATTATCCTTGAACAGGACTTTACTTTTTGTCCAATACTTTTCTAATAGTCTGTGCTGTTTCCTGCATGTCGATTGGTTTCATGACGTAGGCTGCCAAATTCAAATCTTTTGCCCTTTCTTCATCTACAAGGGCGCTATGGCCGGTGCATATGATGATGGGAATATCAGGGCGAATTTCCATTAATTTTTCAGATAATTTAACACCCGTCATCTGTGGCATTGTCATGTCAGTTATGACCAGATCGAAATGATCTGGGTTTAAGCTGAATCTTTCCAAAGCATCTTGTGGTGTTGTGGCGGTTTCAACTTTGTATCCCAGACGCTCAAACATCCTTTTTACCATCTTTGTGATGGATATTTCATCATCCACAAACAATATGGTTTCATTTCCCCTTGGGATATCCTTGTTTGTCTGGGCTTCAATCTCTGGTTTTTCAGAAGTCAAAGGAAAAAGTATGCTGAATTTTGTGCCTTTGCCCTGGCTGCTGTCAACACTAATCGCTCCATTATAATTTTTAACAATGCCGTGCACCACGGCCAAACCCATGCCGGAACCTTTGCCTACTTCCTTGGTGGTAAAATAAGGGTCAAAAATTTGATCGATGATTTCAGGGTCTATGCCCGGACCTGTATCGCTTACCATTATCTTGACATGATCACCGCTTTTCAAGTCAGGATAGTCTTTGAATAATTGATAGTCCAAAATTACTCTTTCCACATTGACTATAAGGTCTCCGCCGGTTTGTTCCATGGCGTGGGAAGCATTGATGCACAGGTTCATTATGATCTGGTTGATCTGGGTTGGGTCAGCAAGGATCATTTCTTCTGTGGTTTGAATATCCCGGTGGATATTTATGGTGGTTGGGATCGTTGATCGCAAAAACTTCAGGGCGTCTTTAATGACTGAAGCAATTTGAATGGGTTGCAGTTTCTGGTCGGTCTTGCGACTGAAACTTAAAAGTTGCTTGACAATATTTTTTGCCCTGAGACTGGCAGTTTTGATCTCTTCAAGGCTGGAATGAGCAGAATTCCATTTTGGAACATCATCCAAGGCAAGCTCTGTGTTACCAACAATAATACCCAGGATGTTATTAAAATCATGGGCGATACCTCCTGCAAGGGTACCGATGGATTCCATTTTTTGAGATTGTCGAAGGCTTTCTTCCATCCGTTTGATTTCCGTAATATCCCTGAACACTGTCAGTTTTGATAGTGTGCCGTCGGGATGAGCAATAGGCGAACTGGTAACTGAATAATCGCGATTGGTTTTGGGATCAAGCAATTCATATTCAATGTGTCGCCGTTTTCCAAGAGAATCAAAGGTGCACCATGCGCATTTTTCATCCTTGTCATAAATGGCGTTGTGGCAAATCTCGCCGACGGCATCACGGCCGATTCTTCTGATCATGGCCGGATTCATATATTCAATCCGAAACTCAGGTGAACAGATATAGGCTGCATCTGTCATGGACATCATCATGGAGCGGTATTTCTCTTCACTTTCCCGCAAGTCCTGCTCAGCTTTTTTTTGTTCAGTAACTTCCAAAACCTGCAAAAGGTACCCGTCGATCTCCTCTTGTTTGAGTATTGGGATGGCGAATAAATCCCAATAAATTTTTCCTGATCTGCTGGTAGGATACAGATTTTTTGATTTGACGAGGTCAAAGTCAAACTCCGAAGAAACGAAGATTGACTGACCCTTCTGAAGTTGTTCAATATCTTTAGCTGGGATATTTGGATCTGTCCAAAGGTCAAATCCAAGGACATAATTTTTGTCTTCAACCCCAAACAAATCAAGGGTCTTCTGATTGACATCAGCCAGTTTGCCATGCTTGTTATAAATTTCAATAGCGATGGGTGATTGTTCATAAATGGCCCGGAATCTTGCTTCGCTTAGTTTTCGTTCTTTTACTTCATCTTCAAGATCGGATACTGATCTAACCAATTGCTGGGTCATGCTATCAAAGACCATCGCAAGCTCACCGATTTCATCATACGTCCGGATTTTAGATCCCTCCTGGCCTGGTTTTAAATTTTGGTTCAAGTCCCCATCCATGATGCGCCTTGCTTTTTTGCTCAACTCTCCCAATGGAGGAAGAACATTTCGAATCAAAAAGAAGGCATTCACGATAAAAATAAGAATTAGGATGGCCAGGCATGCAATGGTTAGGGAAAAAGCCCAGTTTGTAAGTTTAAAGTTTGTTGAGCTAATGACTTGTGAATCAGTAAGTATTTGCGTCAATATGGAGCGGGCGTTTAACCGAATATTGGTTGACAGACGCGATTCAAGAATTGATTGAATTGAAATTTGCTCCGGTAAAGATGTTTTGTCTATTTTTATCCGCTTGATCCGCTCGAACCAAGATAAAAGTTCTTTTAGTTTTGGGTTGAGAATCTGAACATATCTCGGATCTATTTTGACAAGATCTGATATTTTATTATAACTCACTATCCATTGCTGCTCACAACGCGGATATCGGAACGTAAGAAACTCTTCTGTAGCAACAATTAAATCAGTCACGGATTGAACCAGAAGGGTGTTGTTTTTATATTTCAAGGCGACTTGTTTTGTGTCTTGCATCGGGGCATACAGTACTAAAACCACTATAAGTGCCACCCCTATAGAGATGCCGGTACTAATGATAATTCGTGTTTGAATTTTCATTTATAGCACCATGGATGAGAGTAACAGCAGCAGGTTTTACCGACAGTAATGCATCCGGATAAATATAATTCAGATAGTTGGGGACCTGTTTATTGGTTGTGTAACCGTAGCTGATTATCCAACGTGCCTGGTCTTCGAAATCAAGTATAAGCTCTTGATCCAAACAAAGCCTGAATCCCATTTTTTTGAATTTATTGGATAAAATGGAAACAGCCACACCACTGACATCGGAATGGATGCGCATGGCAGCTTCCGGTTCCTTCCGGATAAACTCATCAGCCTTTGTAATTGCCCTTAAAAATTGTTTTAAGATTTCAGGATTTTTGTGCGCATAATTCTTTTTTACCACAATTACCCATGAACCAGGTACATGATGGCTGCTGGGCAACTCAAAAACTTTGCTATCAAATTCCCTCATAGCTCTATCGGGAAATGGAAACCAATAAAACATAGCATCAACATCACCTCGGCCGATTGCGTCAACGGCCTCTGGCCCATTGAGATTCACGAGATGGATTTCTGAAGGCTTTAAATTATGAAAGATTAACCATGAGTCCAGAAAAAAATGTCCTGATGTGCCGAACATAACAGCAACTTTTTTGCCTTTAATGTCATTGTTTATGTTTATACCACTGTCTTTTCTGGCGATAGCGGAATGAATTTTGGCATGCTCCATCTTGGCAATAACATAAAAGTCATTGCGTTGAAAGCTGCTGTATACTACAGGTGTGCCCATTACAGCAGCAATATCTACCTTGCCCTCAAACAGATGTGTCAGGGACGTTTTACCATCAGGGTTAATTTCAATGGACAGGTTTAAACCTTCCTGCTGAAAGTACTTCTTTTGGTAGGCTACATGAGATGGTGCCTCGACAATGGCCGGCACACTTGCGAACCGGACAGCGGTCAAGGGTTTTGATCCTCCAATTGATTCACCAACAAAAATAAGATTGTTTAAGGTGAAGAGAATACAAATCAATAAAACTACGATTTTTGTTTTTGAATAATCTTCCATTTTTGTATCCCTCAATAGACTTTGGGTTGGATCTGTGCCAATAGATATTTTTGATCGTGAACAAATCAAAAGAGGCCATAAAAAAAATGTGTCTGCATTTTGAATAAATTCACATTACATAAAACAACCAGATTGATTTGTTCTAAATTTTTGATCGCTTTTATCTCATGAAACGCTCTTTGATTCATCCAGCACTTTCCTAACCGTTTTGGCTAAATCTGCTTTAACAACCGGTTTATAAACCAATGCTTTAATGCCAATGTCTGCTGCACTTTCTTCAGATATTTTTTTACTGTACCCTGTACATAAAATCACAGAAATATCAGGCCTGATTTTCATCAGTTCACCAGCCAGTTTATCACCGGTCATGTTTGGCATTGTCATATCTGAAATAACTAAATCAAACGCTTGTGGTTTCGATCTGAACAGTTCCAGGGCTTCAACACTGCTTGTTCTTGTTATCACAGAATAGCCCAGCTGCTCAAGAGCTTTGCTTCCCATTTTGGCGATGGGGGCTTCATCATCGACAAACAGTATGTTTTCATTGCCAAGAGGTAAATCCTCTTTTTCAGAAGGGGTATGGGCCTTTCGTTTTTTTGTAATGGGCAGGTAAATAGAAAACGTGGTTCCTTTACCTATTGTGCTGTTGACTGTAATTTGTCCACCATAGTTTTCAACAATGCCATGGACAACGGCTAACCCCATCCCTGTTCCTTCACCCACAGCTTTGGTTGTAAAATAGGGTTCAAAGATGGTGTGAATATTCTGGGGGGATATGCCCATGCCTGTGTCAGCCACCTTGATCTCGATGTATTCTCCAGGTTTCAAATCAGGTATCATAGCCATCATGTCGATCGTTGTATCATTCACGCTGACTTCAAGTATACCTCCATTTTGTTCCATGGACTGGGCAGCATTGGTGCAAAGGTTCATCAATATCTGATGAACCTGGGTCGGTGATCCCATGATAAAGGAATCACTGTTTATTTCATCATTGATCTGGATGGTTGTAGGAATAGATGATTTTATAAATTTAAGTACTTCTTTTGTAATTATACTGACCTGCATCGGTTTAACCGATTCATCAGATTGACGGGCAAAGGTCAAGATTTGTTTAACAAGATCTTTTGCACGCAATCCGGCAATGTGGACTTCTTGCAGATCATCCTCAAGGTCAGTTCCTTTTTCAGCCTCACCAAGAGCCAACTCTGTGAATCCGATAATTGAGGACAGAATATTGTTGAAATCATGGGCGATACCGCCAGCAAGGGTTCCTATGGATTCCATTTTCTGGGTTTGTTGTAATTGTGCTTCAAGTTTTTTCCTATCAGTGATATCTCTAACTATGCCTTGAACGAAACCACTCTTGTGGTCTATGATTCTTGAACTGATACTCACATCGATTAGGTATCCATTTTTTCTTATAAATTTAGTTATAAATCTGGCGTGACCATCCTTTTGTGTTTGTTCTAATGCAAGCCTTGAAGTCTCTATTTCAAAATCAGGATGAAGCATTCTTATAGACATTCCATTTAGTTCTTCACGCCCGTAATTAAGCATTTCTTGGACTCTTGTGTTTGTATCCAAAATAGTTCCGCCTAAATCATGTATAATGATGCCGTCATTAGATTCTTCAAAAAGAGACCGATATTTTTCTACACTTTCCTTAAGTGCTTTCTCTGCCAGCTTGCGCTCGGAGATATCGTGATGCTGAAGGACCACATATTCCAAATCTCCTTTATTATTCAAAATAGGGTATCCAAAAACTTCAATGTATATTTTCTCGGGCTTTGATGTGGATATTTTTGATAAAGTGGCTGCGGTGTCAATATCAAAATTTATCTCCCATTTTCTATTTTTTTTCTCATCAAAGATTTCTCTCAACAACGGAATAACCCCGGTATCAATGACTGCCTGGTTTGTAAACACGTTATAACCAGAAGTTATAAGTTTTTTTGCTTCAACACCAAACATTTTACAAAATTCGTCATTAACTCGATTAAATGTCCCATCCGGGTTATAGAGACACATGCTCATAGAAGACTGTTTAAAAATTTGTGAGAAATAATACTCACTTTCTTTCAAAGCCACTTCCGCCTGCTTGCGCTCAGCAATTTCTCCAGCTATATTTTTACGCATAATATTAATTGATTCGACAAGAGTCTCCAATTCATCACGATTTGAGGAGGGTTTTCGTTTTAAGTTGAGTGGGGTATTTAGGAGTTTTAAATCAAGACGTCTATTGTAGTCAGCCATAAACACCAAGTGCCTTCCAACAAGAATGTAAAAAATATAAAGTATAAAGGCTGATACCAGGAAAGTTTTTACGGCCTGAGTGCTGAGTATTACCGTTGTCCGGCTCCATAGTTGTTTGTATATTCCAGTTAAGCTTGCTGTAGCTTTCAGAACTCCTAATTTTTTGTCCTGTCCCTTAAACTTAAAGGATAAGTTGAATTCTTGCAGAATAATATTACTCTGTTGAGGTTGCCCAACTGAGAATATTTGTTTCCCATTTTGCCGTATTTCAAGGTGCTGCATGTGTGGGAGCTTCAGAATTCCATCGAGTAAAATGGTCACTTGTTTATCATTAATATACCAGAGGTTAGAACTAATGCTTTGCAAGTAACTTGATTTAATCTGACTCATAGTATTTTGAATTGATTTAATGTCGTGCTTGTAATCGAGATAGAGCTGAAGCGAAGTCCCCAGTAAGGTAACCAGTGAACTAAAAAGGAGAATATACGTAATTAATTTGCGCCCAATGCCAACATTTTTTATAATTTTCGAGAACAATTTTTTTAACTCCGCAATTTTCTATTTATAATCAAATTAATAAAATATTTATTTCCATATTTTTTTAAAATCTCTCATTTTATCTGAATCAGCCATATTTTTTATAACTGGACCATTTTTTGAAATAAGGCGCATATTATCTTTATACAGATAGTGATATAATTTTAGTTCTTTTAATAGCTTTCCAACTGTAACAGTGTCTCATATTGCATACTCTTTTAGTAGAGTTAAACCGTTTAACAAATTAATTGAGGGTGGTGTACTTCTTCACTATTTTTTCAAGTTCTTCTTTAGTTTTTGAAATCTCGGAGTTGATTTTATCAATAATCTCTCGATCAATGTTTTTATTAAATGCCAAATACAGAGGCGATAATTTTAAGCATCCAGCCACTCTATATTTATTCCCAACAAGATATTTAATGAGTATTCTATCAGCCACAAATGTATCGAGTCTTGATAAATATAGCATCTGACCAAGCCTCTCATGTACATTTGGTCCTTGCATTATTGACGTATTTGTTCTCTCTTTTGCAAGATAAGTATCAAGTGGTTCACCATACGCATAATCTTGTATACTACCCAACTGGATAATATTTAAGCTTTTCACTCCATTATAATTCCAATTGCTTGTGTGCAAAGTAAAAAAGCACATTTGGTAATCTAATAACTTCTTAGATTTTATCAGTCCTTTTGAGTCACTTTCACCGCAGGACATTAGAACATCATACTTCCCATCTTTTACATCCGTTATTGCCCTACTCCATGGTAGCAATTCTATATCGACTTTTATGCCAATTCTTTTAGCAATAAGCTCGACGTATTCAGAAATGATACCAGGACGATTTTCGTCAACACAATTGTATGGGCACCACTCTGTACCAGCAACAAGAAGATCTTTTGCTTGAGCGTTTAACTGAGTAAAGAGAAAAATAAAAAAACAATAGAATAGAAATTTCGCCATGGCTATTTGACCTGTCCCCGTCTTGAATACAGTCATACTTGCAGAAAAGTTTATTTTTTTTAATATTAAGATTACATCAAAAATTCATAGAATGCAAAAAACTTATTTGATTCGGTTTGAATTACTCGTGTTTATTTATGGTATATCGCTCACGAGTCAAATCTCCCAATCTCCCGAGCGCGTCTTTCACCAGTCTGAGCTTTTCGAAATTCTCCAATATACCATATCTGGTATCGGCAAATTTTTCATCCTCAGATTAAAAAGTCAATTATATAGGAACAGGAAAAATCAAATTGGAAAAGACTCCGCTACAGTATATTGGAGATACAGATAAATATAAAAACCTTAAGCTTTGCCCTGCATTCCATTTATTATTGCAGTCAAGAAACCTATAACTGCGCCAAACGTGCCATACGGAAGAGAAAAATAGGCAGAAATAGCAACATATAGAGTGCAAACTAAACCAACAAATGACATCAATATATTATTCCTGAGAGGCCTATTATGACCACCATGAAAACCGTATATTACCCATATATGCCTGATATTTGGAACGCAAACACGCAAAATAAGCAGTACCACCATTGCGATAATCACATATTTTGACCAATCCTCTTCAAACGGGCTTCCAATAGCGATAGATAATATTGTGATGACCCACAGAGGAATATAATTTATAGCTATTTTGCGTAATCGATCTCTGGCTTTAAGATAGATGGAGTAATCATCATTAGGCTGCTTTTCTTTAAAAAATTTATTTGATAAAGGATCATAGGTGATATTATTTTCACATTGCGGGCAGAGGAACATTATAAAACCATCAGCGGTTTTACCTAATAACCCCCTTTTACCATCTTTTTCCCAAGTTCCGAAATGTTCGACACTTGCTTCATAACCGCAATATGGGCATTTATTAACAATATTATCTGTAAAGCTCATATTCATTTTTTGATGCCCCTAACAAATTAATGTGCAGACTAGTATAAACCTTTTATACTTAACGGATTAATAAGTATCAGGCAGGGTAATATAATCCTGCTGTAGTAACAGTTATAACAGTTGCGTTTTTTGATTCATGCCATTTCACTATTTCCTAGAGGATGCCCTATCGATTTAAGATAATCAATTATTCTCGGCGCACTGATAGAATATTCTTTCGCAAACCTTGCAAGTAACTCATTGATCCGTTTCATCTCGGGAGCATTATAGAGCTTTGGAACAAGAAAATCATCTGGATCTGCACCTGATGGAAGATCCTTCCAAGCCCATTTTCGTTTTACTTCGTCCATTGGAAAACCCAATTCCGGATCACATATTAAGATTTTTGCCTCAAGGTTAGAAAGCCCGCAACGTTCCTCAAGAAACAGTCTACAGTATCGTATAAAATTAATGTTTACGTCTGTCATGGTATTAATACCTGGTTCTTTCCCCGGCGAACAAATAATTATACAGCTCTGTGTGTCTTGTAAATTCTAATGATATCCAACCAGATTTGCTGAAAATCTGGACTCCAAATTAATTATCAATATTTTAAAAGACTGTAAAGATATTTCAATAATTCAACTTTGGTAAAAATATAATTGATTCAGGAAGAATCTGCCGGAATGTTCTTTATTGGAGAGTAACTGGATTTTCTAAAAAAATAATATCTGGTGATCGGAAAATGTGATCTATATATTATAGAGATTAATATTCAATAATACCATCTGGCATTGGTTTCGGTCCATATAGTTGAACAGTGTATCATTCTCTCCTACCACAAGATGTGGGGAAATTAATTTGTATTTTCAGTCTTGTTACTATCCAATACTTCACGTATCTTCTGTGAAAGATCCTTCATCACAATCGGTTTTAATAAAAAGCCCTTAATACCCAGTGAAGCCGCCTTTTCTTCAGACATAGTTTCACTGAACCCGGTACAAAGCAATATGGGAATATCAGCTCGTAATTTAACAAATTCAGCCGATAGTTTGTCTCCTGGCATATTTGGCATTGCCATATCTGTTATGACCAGATCAAATTTATCTGGGCTACCACGGAAGGCTTCAAGGGCTTCAATGCTGCTTGTACGTGAAGTAACTTGATACCCCAGACGTTCCAACATCTGTTTTTCCATTGAAAGAATTGCTTCTTCATCGTCTACAAGAAGGATCTGTTCAGTACCTGTTTGAATTTTTACGTTTGAATTGGTTCTTGGTTCTGTAGAAAAACTCTTTTCCACCGGCAGATACACATTGAATACGGTTCCTTTACCGGGTTCGCTATAAACCTGGATAGCTCCATTCATGCTTGTTACAATACCATGAACAACCGACAATCCCATTCCAGTACCTTTGCCTTTTTCCTTGGTGGTGAAAAACGGATCAAAGATTTTTTGTGTTAATTCTTTATCCATCCCTTTGCCTGTATCTGCAACGGTGAGACAGACATAAACCCCTGTTGCCATATCTGGATTGATCAGATCAAGCGCTCCAAGTTCTACTTCGTTGAGGCTTACTTTTAATTCACCTCCGGTCTCCTCCATGGCATGATAGGCATTGGTTGTAAGGTTCATTATAATCTGATGAATTTGGGTGGGGTCGGCTTTGATTGCACCACAGTCAGATTTGATATCCTGTGTGATATCAATGGTTGTGGAGATGGTAGACCGGATCAGTTTTAATACTTCCTTGACAACAGGCTGTACCTTCATCAGGATTAACTCATTGGCATCCTGGCGGGAGAAGGCGATGATCTGCTTTACAAGAGCCTTGGCTCGCAAGACACTGGTATTAATTTTCTTCAGGCTGTCCCGGGATGGGCTGTCTTCAGGAGTGTCCATTGATAATATATCTGTATAGCCTGAAATCGAGAAAAGAATGTTATTGAAATCGTGTGCAATGCCTCCTGCAAGGGTACCGATGGATTCCATTTTCTGGGCCTGGCGGAGTTGGGCTTCCATTTGTTTAAAACTGGTAATATCCGTTGCGATCTGAAGTCTAACCAAACGCCCGTCTGTCCACTCAATGGCACGATCATAATTATTATACCATTTTCTTGTGATAGGGTTTTTATCTTGCCAGATATAAACGTCTGTTGGCACTCCATTTTTGTCAATTAACTGATCATTAGTACAGTGCGAACAGGGTTTGGATTCTCCTCTAAAAATCTTCCAACATATGTCACCGGTCATATCCCTGCCAAAATGTTCTATCATGTTTTTATTCATAAAAAGAATTTCATATGTTTCCATATCAGCTACATATATTGTTGCATCAATGCTGTTCAATACAGTAAAAAATCTTTCATGCGATGCTTGTAACGCCTCTTCCGTCTGCTTGCGCTCGGTGATATCATGTACTATCGAATGGAGAAAGGTACTTTGTCCATACTTTACTGGCCCACTATACACTTCGACATCCCTGATTTCACCCGAAGCCAGCTTGTGAGGAAAATTAAAACACTTCTTTTTTTT
>Ga0307989_1000586_pt1 | contig 22993 bp, 34 predicted proteins | sample EllFjometagen185_FD_203164 | JGI IMG/M metagenome (GOLD analysis project Ga0307989, IMG submission 203164) | Marine microbial communities from Ellis Fjord, Antarctic Ocean - #185 | ecosystem: Environmental > Aquatic > Marine > Unclassified | place: Southern Ocean | collected 2014-10-08 | reverse complement strand
GAGAGTTGGACAGAAGAGAGAGGATAGAATTGATACGGTTCTTTTTTGTAAAACTATTTTGAGGAATTTGTTCCAGTTGTATGCTTGAGTTTTGTCCCAGAGCCGGTGGGTTTTATTTGTGGTGTCTGAGAATCTATTTAAAACAAAAATAGCCACTAACACCTTCGGTGCACTCAAACATCCCGGGATGCGCACAAACCTGCGGTGCAAAAATCGTGTCGAGGTGAGGTTTTGGTGAAATTGTTGGGGGTTGGATTGATGGGGAGGGTGTGTGGACTGATGTTGAGATGCTGTGGTGGGAGGTTTTATTAATTGGGGTTGTTTGTTTTGGATATGGCTACACCAAAAAGACAAAGCGTACCCTTTAAGGGCAAGAAGAAGGTTAAGCGGTTGTATCGTGCGGCGGAGAGGGATTCTATGGTTGGTGGAGTTTGTGCTGGGATTGCTGAGTATTTTGAGGTTGATCCGACATTGATTAGGATTGGGTGGATTGTTATGACTATGCTTAGTTTTGGTGTTGGTGTTTTTGGGTATTTGATTGGTTGGATTATTATGCCTAGGAAGTAAATTGGGGGGATATTATCCGCGAATTTTCGCGAATGCGCGCGAATTTTTTTAGAAAAGAATTATAATTTCTGATTCAGCCATTGTCTGATTGTTTCTTCTGGTTGTGCGCCTACGAATTCGTCCAGGATTTCTCCGTCTTTGAAAAGTTTTACTGCTGGAATTGACATGACTCCAAATTTTGAGGCGGCGTCTTGGTTTTGTTCGGTTGAGGCTTTTGCAACTATTAATTTTCCTTCGAATTCTTTTGCTATTTTTTCTAGGGTTGGTCCGAGCATCATGCAGGGTCCGCACCAGCTTGCCCAGAAGTCTACTAGGACTGGGGTTGTTTTTGATTTTTCGATTACTTCTGATTCGAAGTTTGCGTCGGTTACGTCGATTTCCATAGATTAGTAAATTGGTTATTTTATTTAAAGGTTTGGGAGCGGTGTTAACTTTTGGTTTGCTTGAATATAAATTGTTATAAAGGATGGATGTGTGGTTTGTTTATGATTGAACTTGGTATGTTTGAGCATAATCGAAAAGTGGTTGAGAATTCTTTTCCTGGGAGTAAAATTTATAATATTCTTGAAAAGCTTGACAAGTTGGTTCCGCATTGTATGAATTGTGATTGCAATATGGCAAATAGAGAATTATCTCAGAACTTTTTGGTTGGTTGGGGGACGCTTGAGCATGAGAGAGAAATGAAATATCCTGATGATCTTGAAGAATATGTAAAAAAAATATCTAGTGAATCTCTTGATAAGAATGATGAAGATATTTTTTCGCATATTGCTCAGAAGATTGCGGATTGTTTTCCTATACTTGTTAGTAATAATTATGTTTTGTGAAATTATAAAAAGTGTTGTTTGTTTGTTTGTTTATGGATTATTCGAAAATTTGCGAGGTTTATTCTCGACTTGAAGATACTAGTAGTGGGCTAGAGAAGACAGATATTCTGGTTGAGTTTTTGGGAGAGATTAGAGAGAGTCCTGAATATATTTATCTGTTACGGGGGCAGTTGTTTGCGGATTTCGAATCTAAGGAACTTGGGATTTCTCATCAGTTGGTGATTAAGGGAATTGGTCGTGCTGCTGGTTTGAGCGAGGAGGAGATTGTTGAGAAATTTAGGGAGCTTGGTGATTTGGGTTTGGTTGCGGAGGAAGTTTTGGGGGGAAAGAAAAAACAGCAGGGTTTATTTGAGGCGAAGCTTAGTGTTGAGAAGGTTATGATGAATTTGCGGAAGTTGGTTGAGATTGAGGGGACTGGGGCTGTGGATTTGAAGATTGGATATATTATTGATTTGTTGCATTCGGCTTCTGGTGTGGAGGCTAAGTATATTGTTCGGACTGTTCTTGGAGATTTGAAGATTGGTGTTGGGCTTGGTATACTTCGGGATGCGGTTGCAGTTTATTGTTTTGCGCCTGAAGGTTTGGAAGATAAGAAGGTTTGCGCGAAGGCTGTGCAGGAAGCTTATGACAAGGCGACGGATATGGCTGAGGTTTTTGCGGCGGCTTGTCGGGATGAGTTGGAGAAGATTCAGATGACACCGGGGAAGCCTTTGAAGGTTATGCTGTTTCCGAAAGCGAAGGATATTGAGGATGCGTTTAGGATTGTTGGTCGGCCTGCTGCATTTGAGTATAAGTATGATGGGTTTCGAGTGATGGTGAATAAGAGTGATAATGGTAAGGTTAAGATTTTTACTCGGGCTTTGGAGGATATGACTGTGCAGTTTCCTGATATTGTCGAGGCTGTTGAGAGCAATGTTGAGGGGAAGAATTTTATTTTGGATGGTGAGGCGGTTGGTTTTGATTCGGCTACGGGTGAGTATACCGATTTTCAGGCGATTAGTCAGAGGATTCGGCGGAAGTATGGGATTGATGAGATGAGGAAAAAGTTGCCGGTTGAGTTGGTTGTTTTTGATATTGTGTTTTTGGATGGAGATAGTTTGATTGGTGTGGCGAATGCGGAAAGGCGGAAGGCGATTGAACGGATTGTTCGGGAGAAAGAGAAGAAAATTGTTTTGGCTAAGCGGATTGTGACTTCGGAGAATTCGGAGGTTGAGGCTTTTTATGATGCGGCTTTGGATGATGCTCAGGAGGGTTTGATGGGTCGTCGGCTTGATGCTCCGTATAAGCCTGGGGCTCGGATTGGGCATGCTGTTAAGTTGAAGCCTGTGGATAGTGATTTTGATTTGGTGATTACTGGAGCTGAATGGGGGACTGGGAAGCGTGCGGGATGGTTGACGAGCTTCGACATTGCATGCCGAAACTCGTCGGGGGTTTCGGGGTTTCGGGGTTCTGGGGTTTCGGATGAGTTGGGCAACTCTGAATTACTTGGAATTGGTAAAGTTTCTACTGGGTTGAAAGAGCTAAAGGATGAGGGTTTGTCGTTTGGTGAGATGACGGATATGTTGGAGAGTATTGTTGTGAAGTCGGAGGGTCGGCATGTTGAGGTTCGGCCGGAGATTGTTGTCGCTGTTCGGTTTCAGGATGTGCAGAGGAGTCCGACGAATTCTAGTGGGTTTGCTTTGAGGTTTCCGCGGATTTTAAGATTGAGGGCGGATCGGGGTGTTGGGGATATTGCCACGGTTGGGGAAGTTGAGGCGGAAGTTGCTTAATTTTTTATCCTCTTGTTATCAAAGCCTTTATAAAAGAAAATAATTATAGTATTATATGGCAGTAGCGAAAAAAGTTGTTTCTCGGAAGGATACGAAGTTGAAGGTTCAGAATATTGTTGCGACTACGTCTCTTGAGAAGGAAGTTTCTTTGACGAAGCTTGCTCGGACTCAGCCTAATACTGAATATAATCCCGATACTTTTCCTGGCCTAGTTTTGAGAGTTAAGGAGCCTAAGTCTGCGGTTTTGGTTTTTTCATCTGGAAATTTAGTTTGTACTGGGACTAAGTCGGTTTCGCAGGTTCGGGATGTTGTGATGCAGGTTATTAAGCAGTTGAAGAAGATTGGTGTGAATGTTACTGTTAAGCCGAAGATTACGGTGCAGAATATTGTTGCTAGTGGTGCTATCGATTTGGATTTGAATTTGAATACTTTGTCTTTGGAATTGGAGAATACTGAATATGAGCCGGAACAGTTTCCTGGTTTGGTTTACAAGTTGAAAGAGCCTACTGCTACGTTTTTGCTTTTTTCGAATGGGAAGTTGGTTTGTACTGGGACTAAGAATAAGGCGCAGCTTGATGATTCGATGATTCAGTTGAACAAGAATGTTCGGATTGCTTTGAAGAGGATTAAGGAATTAGAGAAGAAACGGGCTCTTGAAGAGGATGATTTTTAGATAAAATATTGTTGTTACTTAGTAGTTAATACAAATAGTAATATTTAAATAGTTTGTATTATTCGTTTATTTATGGATAAGGAAAAGTATGTAGCTATAGTTTCTAAAGCTTTATATGATCGTGAAGATAAGTTCCCAAATGAAGAAACTCATGGACAGACACATCTAAAATGTACTAATGGTTGGTTGACTGGAGTTATGGGATGTTATTCTATTGGAAAACTTTCAAATTTTTTAAGTTTTGATACTTGTAAATATCATAATAGAGTTTCTAAAAAACTTGCCAAAGAATATGATAAAAATAGACTAACTCAAAAAGGAGATGTTAGGGCTGGGAATCGACTTCTAAGGATGGCTCTAATTGATTGTGGATGCTAGAAAAACTTAAAAGGGGAAATTTGTAGGGTTTGTCATGGTAGTTAAGAAAGGCGATAAGATTAAAGTTGATTATGAAGGTAGTCTTGAAGATGGGAAAGTTTTTGATGCGAGTTCTAAGCATGGGAAGCCATTGGAGTTTGAGGCTGGCGAAGGTGTTGTTGTGAAGGGATTTGATGAGGCTGTTATTGGTATGAGTGTAGGTGAAGAGAAAACTGTTACGCTTAAACCTGAGGATGCTTATGGTGAGCCGAACGAGATGGCTATACAGACAGTGCCTAAGGATAAGTTTCCGGCTGAAGGTAAGGTTGGGATGATGGTTGGTGTTCCTTTGCCTAATGGTCAGCAGATTCCGGCTAGGATTACGAAGATTAATGATAAGGAAGTTACTCTTGATATGAATCATTTGTTAGCTGGGAAGACTTTGATTTTTAAGATTAAGATTGTTGAGATTATACAATCTTCTTTTGTTAAATAAATCTTTAAAGTCTGTTTGCTTATTTTGCTTATGTGGATTTTAGATATTAAGAACATTAAGGAATAAGAGAAAGTGTATGGCAATAACACAATACTTAGAAAGAAATCTTAGTATTATTCATTATGAACAAAAGTTTTGGAATAGGGTTCATGGTACTACTCATTATTATTGGAAGTTATCTCGTCCTTAATGAGGTGTCTGATTCTGACGAGGTCATTATACCCGATTACAACATTAATCAAGAGAACTTAATTGCATTAGAAGAATCGGTAGATGAAGAATATATTGGAAATTATATTGACTCTACAGAATACCTTGAAGAGTCAGAAGATATTCCTCAAGAAAAAGATAAAGAAGAATGTGATGATTTTGATGTAGCTTATTTGTATACTGATTATGACGATTATCAATCTTTAGCTAGTATAGAATTAGAAGATATATTAAATATAGGAGAATTTGAGGATGGAACTTATTATTCCGGAAGAAATAACTATTTTGGATCTTATGGCGAAAGAGAGGGTGTAGAAAATAAAAGAGGTTGTGGCGAAATTTATTTTTTGTTATATAAACATGGAGAGTGGGATACTACAAGATATTGGGCAATCGAAGCTAACGTAGAAACTGGTGAATTAGTTAGGTGGGAAGAAATTAGTATTGGCACAAATGACTTTGATGAATCTAAGTTTTGGTGGATCAACTAATTCTTAATTTCTTTTTTACTCTCGCCTCTCAGATGATTTTTTTGGGAAATTATAGTCTCACCAAGTCCTTTTTCCAATTTTACCCTTGCCTCTTTTGCTACAGCGCCTCCCTTTTTAGCAGAATTTGAGAGTTCTTTAAATCCTTGATTGTTTTCTTTTTTTGTAAATTCGGTTGTTGAAGCTTCGCCAAGCATGGAAAATATAAGCTCTAGATCTGTCATATGATCTCTTAAATTTTGGTTCTTGCTAGTAAGACCTTTTAATTGCTTGTGCTCCTGGATTGTTTTATCAAATGTGGCTTTAGCTATTTCATTTGTCAAAATCGCGAATTCTTTTGAGCTTTCTACTCCTCTTCCTTTCCATTCGTCAGTTAACTCTTCTCTTACGGCAATTCCTCTTAGTCTTTTTTCTATCCAGCCTTTTGGGTAGCCTTTTATTTCGTAGTATTCCTTTGCTCTTTGTTGGGCGAGTTCTGGATTTTCTATTTCTTGAAGTCTATCTTCTCCTACTTGGGCTAACCATTCTTTGAATGGTTGAGCTTTTTTGGAGGGGACTGATTGGACTAGTCTTAGAATTCCTTTTCGGGTGATACAATCAGTTTCTCTCATTTTCCCATCTGGGGCTTTTAATTTCAAAGTACTACAAATTGTAGTAAGTTGGATCTCTCTTGTTTTCAGCACGCTCCAATATTTGTTTGCATTTGGACTGTCTGTTAAAATTCTTATTATGTCTATTATTGAGAAGTGCCATTCTTCATTATGCCAAGTTCTTCTTATTTTTTCGTCTTCAAATTTTATGATTTCGTTCATTGTGTAGATAGATTTTGTTGGGTGCGGATACTTATATATATTTCTTCTGGGCATTTATTAATGAAAGTGATTTAATGTTTTAATTGAGTAGATTATATGTTCGTTGATTGCATAGTAACTTTTTTGGGTTAATAATTTAAACTAGAAAACGTTTGATCTATTATGGTTAATTTTCGAAAGTTTGTTTTAGAAAGTGGTCGGGAAATTTTTGGCGGGAGGGATTCTGCTAATAATGATGAGTTGGTTTTTGCGGCTAAGCCAAATGATGTTTTGATTCATAGTGTTTTGCCTGGGAGTCCGTTTATTAATGTTGGGTCGGAGGCGAGTAAGGTTGATGTTAAGGAGGCTGCGATTTTTTGTGCTAAGTTTTCTCAGGCTTGGCGGGATTCTAAGAGGGATGTTGCGGTTAATGTTTTTCGGCGGTGTGATATGGTGAAGGATAAGAGGATGAAGGAAGGGAGTTGGCGGGTTGGGAAGGAGGAGAGGGTTAAGGTTAAGAAGGCAGATATTTTGAGATTAGAGGAGAGATTGGGAGAAGGGGACAAATTAGCACGCGGATGACGCGGATTTTTTAGAATGAATTTTTCTTACATGGGCATTGTTTAGGCTGATCATTGCGTTTGATATTAGAATATCCCTATTATCTATATTGTGTGTATTCCAGAATCTTTGAACACTTGCGTAAAGTATTCCATCATGATTTTCTAATTTTAAATTATATTCTTTTAGTAAGTCTTCATGAAACTCTGCGCCTGCCTGCATCTTATATCTTCCTTTGACTTCGGATATTCTCCCTACTCTTCCAGCTTTTTCTGCGACTTTTCCTTCTATGTGTAATCCGCCATCTCCGCCGTATGGAGTTATCTTATCAGGCTCAATGCAAAGGTCTCGTGGACTATCGATTAATATGTGTTTATAGTTAGAGAATTGAATATAGTCTGAACCGACTTCCATTCTACCTAGTTTAATTTTTTCACCTTCGTCTATACTTGTTTGACTTTCGACCTCTTTTATGAATTGTTTATTAATCAAATCTAATGAGAATCCGTTTTCTATGAAGTGTGGATGGAGGAATGGGATTATATTATATGGACTCTTTTTATGTATTTTTCCTTGAGCCTCATAATATATTGGAAATTGTTCTCTTGTTAGTATTAGATTTTCGATTGTCATGTTTTGGGTTTGAGATTTGGATTTAAATCTATTTGTGTGATTTTGGTGATAGTAAGGTTTATATCTCTTCTACTTGGTTTAATATTATGAAACCGATTAGGCAATTGCAGATGGGGAAGGCTGGGTTGAGCGAGGCTTTTGTTGAACAGGTTCGGGGTGTTTTTGAGAGTGAGACTATGGTTAAGATTTCTATTTTGAAGTCGGCTTGTCGGGATAAGAAAGACGCTAAGAAGATTGGCGAGGATTTGGTTGATGCTTTGGGTGTGAAGTATGGGTTTAAGTTGGTTGGTTATGTTTTGACGGTGATTGTTTTTAGAAAACCACAGCGGTGATTTTCTAAATGAGGGTTGTCACAAGAGTGACGGGGGTTGTTTTTTGAACGATGGTTATTTTTCTTTGAAAAATGATGGTTGTGCTTCGCACAGGGCTTGGTGAGGTTGAGGCTTAGAATATAAGTTTTTATAAAGATTGATTTATGTTTTATTTTATGGATATGAAAAAAGTTTACGAGCAATATTTTGAGCTTCCTTCTTCGCAGAAACCCTGCAAGTTAGAGATGGGATTGGGAAATGTTATTCATATTTTAGGGGCGAATCAGGGTGATGGGATGAAAATTGGAAATATATTTTTTGGGGTAGTGTCTAAAGAAGCTACAATTAAGGATTTGAAAGAGTATCTTTCTACGATGGTGAGAACTGGGGATGTGACTATGGAGAATGGGAAATATATGTTGACTGATAATGCTCGGGTGTATTCTAAGAGATTTGTGGAAGAGAGTATTGAAAGTTTTTTAAATAGTTAGATTTATATAGTAAAATTTTTAGTTATTATTAGGTTAATGAGCTTTGGCTTATCTACTTCCGTAAGGAAGGCCTGAAAACATAGAATGGCAAAAACAATATTCGCGCAGGATCCGGAGAAGTATATTCCAGCTTTGGCTGAGGCTTTGAAGAATATTCCTGAGTTTGAAGTTCCTGAATGGGCGCATTATGTTAAGACTGGTGTTTCTCGAGAGAGGCCGCCTGCTATGGATGATTTTTGGTATACTCGTTCTGCCAGTATTTTGAGGCAATTGTATATTCGTGGCGTTGTTGGTGTTGGGAAGCTCAGGACTCGGTATGGATCTCGTAAGGATAGGGGCGGAAGACCTGATAAGTTTTTTAAGAGTGGGGGAAAGATTATTCGTGTTATTTTGCAGCAGGCTGAAGCGGCTGGTTTAGTTGAAAAGGTTTTGAGGATGCAGCATGGTCGAAGGTTGACGCAGGCTGGTAGGGACTTTTTGGATTCTATTGATGGGGTTTATGATTCTGAAGTTAAGGGTGAGGATTGGGTTGTGAAGAATATTCCTATTGTTACGCAGCCGATTGATGAAGTTGAGGCTGAAGTTGTTGATGAGGATACTAGCGAAGAAAAAGAGGAAGGGGATAATAAAACACGGACTAACACAGACGACACGGACAGTAAAGATATTGAAGAAACTAAAGATGAGGTTCAGGAAGAGTAATGGCAAGTCGTAAGGCTAAGATGGCTAGTAGTAAGAAGCGGCATTTGGATCGAGCTAAAAGGCAGACGAAGTGGGCTCCGTTTTGGACAGTTATGAAGAAGTTTGGTAAGGGCAAGAAGGTTCATCCGTCTAGAATTACTCATGTTAAGAGATCTTGGAGTAGGCATAGTTTGAAAATTAAACCGAGGAAAATGGCTAAGAAGCATTTAGGATGATGGTTGAAGAAAATAAAACTAGTGTTGAGAAAGAATTGGAAAGTGTTTTGGATAAAGTTGGCGAGGCTGCTGAGAAGATAGAAGAGAAAGTTGTGGAGAGTGTTGGGGAAGGTTTGGAAGGACTTGAGAATAATGAAGTTAAAAAGACTAAGAAGTTAGAAGAGCTTAAGGAAACTCCTGAGAATAAGGAAGCTGTTGCTAAGGCTGAGGGGAAAACGCAGGAAAAAGGCGTAGGGGATAAGGAAAAAGGAAAGACTGAGAGCAAACCCGCGGTTGCTAAGGCTGGTAAGGTTAAGAAGGAAAAGAAAGTTGATGCTGTTGAATTGGAAAGGGAATATATTGTTCCTATGAGGAAGGGATTTATGAACGTGCCTCATTACCGTAGAGCTAAAAAGGCAGTTAAGACTTTGAAGGAATTTATGGTTCGTCATATGAATGTTCGCGATGGGGATACTCGGAAGATTAAGGTTGATATTAATTTGAATAACGAGATTTGGTTTAGGGGAATTAAGAATCCGTTGCATAAGATCAAGGTTAATGCGAAGAAAGTTGATGGTTTGGTTTACGTGACTTTGGCTGATCCTGCTGAATATGTTAAGTTTGCTATGGCTCGGCAGGAGAAGAGGAAGGCTATCCAGGAAAAAGGAATAGGGAATAAGGAAAAAGGAAAGCCTGCGAAGAAGGAGAAGGTTGTTGCTGATAAGGATAAGGATGGAGTTGTTGATGCTGTTGAGGAAAAGGAAGATGCTGCTAGTGAGGCTGAGAAGGATGCTAAGAATGCTAAGGTTGAGGCTAAGGTTGAGAAGCAGACTGTTAAGGGCGAGCATAAGCAGAAGATTGCTAGTACTAAGGGCTTGAAGTAGGGTTTTAATTATCTAAATACTTATAAAATTGTTTTTCTGTTTCTTTTTATGGATTTGGCAAAAAAGATTTTTGATGACTTTCTGACTTTGGCTGGACTCAAGAGTATCGCTGGACCGTCTCCTGCAGATTATATTCAGCATGATTCCTTTATGAAGTATTGTGCAGATAAGGGGTTGAATTATGATATTAGCTGTTCTGAGCTGGTGGAATTAGATAAAGCGTATATGAGATCTTGCTAATATGAAAAGGTGTTCTTGGTGTTCTGGTGATGAATTGTATTGTAAGTATCATGATGAGGAATGGGTAAAAATTAGAAATTTTTAGTTGGTAGTTGGTAGTACGCTTCGCTTGTAGTTAGTAGTTTTATTCTATGAGAAATTGCACACCTTCGGCGCGCATTTCTCATAGACACTTGTTCAGCAAATGTTTTTAACTTTTAATTTATTACTAATTTTATGGAGAGGTGTTCTTGGGTTAATGGGGATAAATTATATCAGGATTATCACGATAATGAATGGGGAATTCCTGTGCATGATGATAGGGTTTTGTTTGAGTTTTTGATTTTGGAAGGGGCGCAGGCGGGGCTTAGTTGGATTACTATTCTTAAGAAGAGGGAGGCTTATCGGAAGGCGTTTTGTGATTGGGATTATGAGGCGGTTGCTGGGTTTGGGGAGGAGGATGTTGGTAGGTTGATGGCCCCATTAGATAGTAAACATCAAACGGGGCAGGGGAGTATTGTGAGGAATCGGTTGAAGATTAGGTCTACTGTTAGTAATGCTAAAGTGTTTTTGAAGATTCGGGATGAGTTTGGGAGTTTTTCGAAATACTTATGGAATTTTGTGGATAATAAGATTGTTATTGGAGATGGAACTTTGGTTCGGAGTGAGTTGAGTGAGAGAGTTTCTGCTGATTTGGTTCGGAGAGGTATGAAGTTTGTTGGGCCGGTTATTGTTTATGCTTATTTGCAGGCGGTTGGTGTTGTTGATGATCATGAGGTCCAGTGCGAGAAATATGTTTCTCGCGGGGGTTGATGCTTCGCATCGGGAGTTGCAACAAAGTTGCGATGGTTGGAATTAAAAATTCCGAGGGTTGCGAGTTCCTCGCGGGGCTTGGCTAGTTTTATATAGGTTGGTTTTTTTTCTTTATTATGAAAGATATTAAGGAATTAATTAATTTTGGGCTGATTAATTTTGATAAGCCTGCGGGGCCGACGAGTTATTCTGTGAGTGAGTTTGTTAAGTGGGGTTTGGGGTTGAAGAAGACTTCGCATATGGGGACTTTGGATCCTAAGGTGACTGGAGTTTTGCCGATTACTTTGGGGCGGGCTTGTAAGTTGGCTGGTTATTTTATTCGGCATGATAAGACTTACGTTGGGGTGCTTGAGACTCATAAGGAGAATAGACTCGAGGATTTGCAGAAGTTGATTGCGGAGAATTTTACGGGGAAGATTATGCAGACGCCGCCGCATCGGAGTGCTGTTAAGGTGCAGGAGAGGGAGCGGGAAGTTTATTTTTGGAATTTGATTGAGGCGGATGAGACTGGGCGTAATTTTTTGTTTGAATGTTCGGTTGAAGGTGGGACTTATGTTCGGAAGCTTTGTAGTGATTTGGGTGAGATGATTGGTGGGGCGCATATGGGGGAGTTGAGACGGACGCAAGCTGGTATATTTGATGAAAGTAGTTTAGTGACTTTGGATGAGTTTGAGTTGGCGGTTATGGAGTGGAAGAATGGGGATGATGCTAAGTTGAGAGGAATGGTTGTTGATGCGGAGACGGCTATTCGTGAGGTTTTGCCTGTTGTTGAGGTTGATAAGAGTGCGGTGAAGGCTTTGTATATTGGGAGGCCGTTGCTTGATAGCAATGTTCTTGAGAAGCCTGAGTTGAAGGAAGGGGATTTTTTTGCGGCGTTTGTTGGGACGAAGTTTATTGGGATTTATCGGCGGACTAGTGAGACGATTATTTTTGCTAGGGCTGAGTTTGTTTACAATTAGGATTGTGCTTTTTTTTCTAGGCCTTTCTTGTATGGATGTAAAAGTATTAGACCGGCTTTTCCATTGTCTTCGAATTTTCTTGCTTGTGTCTTTTTTTCACAGCCCATGCATGTAGTATATTTATCTTCAAGAGGATAGATTCTGTCGCATCTTGGGCAATAGTATTTCTCGCATATCTCTTGTAATTCCATGCTGCTGACTCAATTTATTTGTTCTTAAACTCTTCTATGCTTGAGAGATACTTATTTGTGGATATATATTTTGAAAGATAGGCTTATTTTTAAGTGAGAGTTTGTTTTGGTTGGGATGGAAGAAGAGACTATTGAGAAGAACATGAATGGGGCGATTGATCAGGATGAGTTTTTGGTTGAGGCGAAGGAGTTTTTTGAGTTGAATCGGAAGGAGGTTATTAGGAATTTGAAGGGAGATGGTAAGGTTGTTTCTGTTGATTTTGATGATTTTTCGGCGCATAGTCCTGAGCTTGCGGAGAATTTGGTTGATAGGCCTGAGGAGACGATTCAGTTGCTGGAGATTGCGCTTGAGGAATTGGAATGGGCTCCGAATGATGCGCGTGTTAGGTTTATGGGGATTTCGAAGGGGCAGGAGTTGTATATTCGGCATATTCGTTCGAAGCATTTGGGGAAGATGATTGGGATGGAAGGTGTTGTTCGGCAGGCTTCGGAAGTTAGACCGCTTGTGACTAATGCTAAGTTTGAGTGTCCGAGTTGTGGGACGATTATTTCGGTTTTGCAGATTGATAAGAAGTTTAAGGAGCCGAGTAGATGTAGTTGTGGTCGGCGTGGCGGGTTTAAGGAGATTGCCAAAGATATGGTTGATGCTCAGGTGATTACTATTGAGGAGGCTAGTGACAATTTGCATGGGGGGGAGCAGCCTAAGAGGATGGTGATTTTTTTGAAGGAGGATTTGGTTGATCCGAATATGGAGATGAGGACGACGCCTGGTGCTAGGGTTAAGGTTATTGGGATGTTGAAGGAGATTGCGATTACGACAGGGAGTGGGGCGATGTTGACGCGTTTTGATTTGGCTGTTGAGGCTAATAATATTATTCCGATGGAGGAGAGTTTTGAGGATATTGATATTGATGAGGAGGACGAGCGGGCGATTCGGGAACTTGCTGCGGACCCGAAGTTGATGGATAAGATGGTTGATTCTATTGCGCCTAGTATTTGGGGGAAGAGGGAGGAAAAGAAGGCTTTGGCGTTTCAGTTGTTTGGTGGGGTGAAGAAGACGCGGAGTGATGGGACGAAGATGAGGGGGGATATTCATGTGTTGCTTGTTGGGGATCCTGGTGTTGCGAAATCTGTTATGCTTGGGTTTATTGCTGGTGTTGCTCCGAAGGCTCGTTATGTTTCGGGGAAGTCGGCGAGTGGTGCTGGTTTGACTGCGACTGTTGTGAAGGATGAAATTTTGAAGGGTTGGGGACTTGAGGCTGGTGCGATGGTTTTGGCGAATAAGGGGATTGTTTGTATTGATGAGTTTGATAAGATGGATGAGGAGGATCGGTCGGTGATGCATGAGGCGATGGAGCAGCAATGTTATGATTATGATACTATGATTAGTTTTGCGGATGGGACTTCTAGGAATATTGGGGAATTTGTTGATGAGTTGATGGAGAGGAATTCTGATGATATTGTTAAGGGAATTGATTGTGAGATTTTGAGTGTTGATGATGTGAAAGTTGTTTCTACTGATTTTGAGAAGGGATTTTTTTGTGGCGTTGATAGGGTTAGTCGACATGTTGCGCCTGATGAGATGATTGAGGTTGAGCTTGTTAATGGCCGAAAGGTTAAGATTACGCCGGAGCATCCTTGTTTTATTGTGGATGATGGGAAGATTGTTGAGGTTGCTGCTGAGGTTTTGAAGGAGGGGATGTTTTTTCCTGTTCCGTCTAAGGTTGATATTGAAGCTGGAGATTATGACGAGAGGAATGATTATTTGTGTAAAATTCTTGGTTATCATATTAGTGATGGGTGTTATGAGTTGAATCGCGGGAAAAAGAATGGAATTCAGTTTTGGAATAATGATGAGGTTTTGATTAATGATTACAAGGATTCTATTGAGAAATATTTTGGCATTAGTCCTGGGGTGACTCGTAGGGATGAGCAGATGGCGGTTCGTGTTGTTTCGAAGAAGGTTGTTGAGGAATTTATGGAATTGGATTCTTGTCTGATGGAGAAATGTAAGGAGAATAAGATTCCTGAGAGTGTCATGAGTTTTCCTTTGAAGAATATTAGGTATTTGATTCGGGCGCTTTTTGATGGGGATGGGACTGTTGTTGATGTTGCTAGGGGTGGATGTCGGGTTGGTTTGGTTGGGGAGAATCGACGGATGCTTGAACAGGTTTCGGATTTGCTTTTGCGGTTTGGAATTTCGTCTTCGATTTTTAGGGATGAGAGTAGTAAAGTTTGGAGGTTGGATGTTAGTGGGCAGGATAATTTGAATGAGTTTTTTATTGAGATTGGTTTTTTGGGGGAGAAGAAGATGGGTAGGTTGAAGGAATATTGCGGAAGGGAAAAGACTTATCGGACTGTTCGAGATGTTATTCCTGGGTGTACTGATAAGATTTATGGGATTTACAAAGAGCTTGGGATTTCGATGAATAAGGAACTTGGGCATTCTATTGATTTAGGTGTTGAGAAACAGAGACGACATTTGCAGAAGTTGGTTTTGATTGCGGAGAAGCATTTAGATAAAGCTAGTGAGGAAGTTCGTGGAGATTTGGCGGAGATTAGGAAGTTGGCTTTTGGTTATGCTGATTGGGTTAAGGTTAAGAAGATTTCTAAAGTTCGAAGTGAAAGGGAATGGGTTTATGATGTTACGGTTGAGCCGCATCATACGTTTGTTTCGAATGGGATGGTTTTGCATAATACGATTACAATTTCGAAGGCGACTGTTCAGGCTACGCTTCGGGCTCAGACTTCTGTGTTGGCTGCGGCGAATCCTAAGTTTGGGAGGTTTGATCCGTTGCAGAGTATTCCGAAGCAGGTTAATTTGGTGCCGTCTTTGCTTTCGAGGTTTGATGCGATTTTTATTATGAGGGATATTCCGGGGCGGGATAGTGATGAGGCGATTGCTTCTCATGTTTTGATGGAGCATCAGCAGGTGGCGAAGCATGATGTGATTGATAATGATTTGTTGAAGAAGTATGTGAGTTATGCTAAGCAGAAATATAATCCTGTGCTTGGGGACGAGGCGATTGCGGCGATGAAAGATTTTTATGTTGGGCTTCGTAATATGCCACAGATTGGGGATGGGCCTTCGAAGCCGATTCCAATTGGTGCGAGGCAATTGGAGGCGATGGTTCGTTTGGCTGAGGCGCATGCTAGGATGAGACTTAGTGAGACTGTTGATGTGAAGGATGCTGTGGCTGCGATTGATTTGACTAGGAGTTATTTGTTGCAGGTTGGGTATGATAAGAAGACGAAGACTTTTGATGTGGATAAGATTACGGGGAATAGTGCGAGTTCGAGGAATAAGATTGGGGTTGTTGTTGATACGATTGAGGAGTTGGAGAAGAGATTGGGGAAGTTGATTCCGCTTGAGGAGGTTTCGAAGGCGCTTGATGGGAGGATGAAGGGGGCTGAGGTTGATGAGGCTGTTGGGAAGTTGTTGAAGAGTGGGGATTTGTTTCGGCCTAAGAGAGGGTTTGTTCAGAGGATGTGAGCCCAAGTTTAACAAGTTAAACTTGGTGTGTAGATTTAATATTTAAAGATGTGTGTTATGGAAAACTTATAAAGATTAGTTGTTTTACTTATATGAAATGAAAGAAAGAAAGAACAAAATAAGTGGATTAACAATTCTATTAATTGTTATAGCAGTTTTGACTTTTATGAATGCTTATGGGTATAAAATGATTTCTGCAAAAAACTTATGGGATTACCTTATTTTTGTATTTATTTTTTTGGCTTGGATGTCATGGAAAATTGATAAATTGGACGTAGAGACTAAAAATGGATGATATCTTTTTTTATGCTATTTTATTTCTTCTTGTAATTATTGTGGCGAATCAGAATAGAGAAAGGCAGGAAAGAGAAACAAAGGATATGACAAAAAAGCAAAAAGACAGATATTTCCAAGATATAAAAGATAAACAAAAAGAAAACTGGAAAACTACAAAGACAATATTGATTTGGATTGGTGCAATAATATTGACAATAATCGGAATCATAATAATTTATGTTTTAAAAAATTAAGTTTATTATATTTTTATTTAGTCAAACTCAATCTCAATAATACTTATAAAGTGAAATAGATATTCTGGTTTATGGTAGAAACAACTGGTGAGATTCGGAAGAGGAATGTTGCTTTTAACTACTGATGTTTTTTGTGATAGATGTCTAGAATTTCTATTCTACTTTCGTTTTCAAAGTATCTGTAAGATAATCTAAACGGTTTGATGTAAAGTTCTCTTGTTCCTTTTCTGATGTTGCGCATTGGTTTGCCTATTTTTGGACTGTCGGCTATTTTTCTTATTTGTTTCTTTATTTTTATTTTGAGTAAAATATCTTTTGTTTTGGAGAATTTGTCTATAAACTTTTTGGAGAAAAGTATATCTACCATTTATCCATTTCTTCTTCTAAGTTATCAGAATTAACTCTTACATAATTTCCTGCTTCTATTTCCTTTATTGCTTCCCTTGTTCTTTTTTCGAATTCTAGGTCTTCTTGTAGTTTTTCTTTTAGGGAATCTGTTTTTCTTAGAACTATAGAATCTTCTTCTTGAAAGACTAGGAATTGCTCACCTTCTCTGAAATTGGTTCGCATTGACATTGGAATTATAATTTGGCCTTTTGACGAGAGAGTTGTTGTTGCTATGTTCATGGTAAGATGAGTCTTACTTTCTATTTAAATGTTTTGGTTTGGTGAATTTTGCTTCAACTCAATCTCAATAATACTTATAAAGTGGAAGTGGCATTTTGATTTATGGTAGAAACGACTGGTGAGACAAAACGGAAAATTTCATTTTCTGAGGGGTTTGGGATTTGGGATTTGGGATTTGGAGGTGCTGAATAAATGGAACCTACTACGGAAATCAGGAAACGTAACGTGGCGTATAAGCTTAGAATTGGGGATATTTTGAAGGGTGTGCCGATGATGGATGAGGGGAAGTTTTTGTTTTTGGAGCTTGGGGATAGGAAAGTTGTGAGGGTTAATTTGCTTGCTAATTGTGTGGATAAGTTTGTTCAGGAAGGGGAGAAGCAGTTTGGGTCGTTGACGGTTGATGATGCAAGTGGGCAGTTGAAGTTGAAGGTTTTTGGTGAGGATGTTTCTAGGATTGCGGATATTATGCAGGGAGATACTTTGCAGATGATTGGGAATATGCGGGAATGGAATGGGGAGTTGTATATGATTCCGGAAGTTGTGAAGAAGGTTGATGCTCGGTGGTTGTTGGTTCGGAAGTTGGAGATTCAGAATGCGCGGAAGGATTTACCGATTGAGACTAGTGGGGATAATAGTTTGAAGAATCAGATTTTGGATATGATTAAGGGTGCTGAAGCGGATGGTGGGATTGATAGAGATAAGCTTGTGATGGATATTGAGGCTGGTGCTGATGGGATTGAGGTTGAGGTTAAGAAGTTGCTTGAGGAAGGATTGGTTTATGAGCCGCGGCCTGGTAGATTACGATATCTTGGATAGAATGGCTTTTACTTTAGAAAATATTACAAAGGATTTTGATGAATGGATTGAATTAGGAATTTGTCCTGATTGTGGTGGAGATTTAGATATTAATGATGAATGTCCTGGATGGAGTGAGAGTACTGAAGATGAGGAACATACTTATCATAATTTGGAAACATATAAAAATAATTTATAATTCTTCGATGTCGATGTCGTCGCCCATCATTTCGTCTGTCTTAAGTTGTTGTTGATATTTTTCTTTTGCTCGTTTTCTGTCGATTAGGTCGTTTAGTGTTACTTCCTTGATGTCTTTCTTTCTTGATAGTTTGATTTCTTCGTGTTCGATTTTTTCTTGGATGTCTTCCATCTGTTCGTCAAGTTCAAGTTCTGCTTCTGGGTGTTTCATTTTCTGTCCTACTGCTCTTAGGATTTCTTGCTCTTGGTCTTTGTTTTTTCTTGTGAAGTTGATTTGTGGTTCGTGTTGTTTTAGGAGTTTGATTCCGAATAGGGCTTCGAGTTTTAGGAAGATTTCTTTGAAGTCTGTTGGGATGACGCCTTTTTCGATTTCTTGGATTGTGTAGGAAGTTGTGTCGATTTTTTTGGCTAGTTGTGTGCTTGTCATCTTGGCTCTTCGTCTTGCCATGTTGAGTGTCCAGTAGTAGTTGTCTAGGACTTCGGGATGGTTTTGTTTTGGCTTTGGCATTCTTAATTTGGAGAGGTTTTTTTGTGTTGTTGTTTGATCTCTTGAGATTTCGGTTCTGTCGCGTCTGCCGGACATGTTGTCTAGACGTTCTCTTACTGAGTATGTTTTGTCGGCTTTAGTTAGTTGGGACTCGGAAGGTTTTTTGATGATTGGGATTTTTTGGTCTTCGGCGCATTCTTCGCAGACGTTTACCATTTCGGCTGATAGAATTCCTGGGTATAATTTTACTTCTTCTGAAGTTTTTTTGCAGATTGTGCATATTGTCATGAAGATTGGTAGGATTTTTATTTTTTAAATAAGTATATGGTTGGATATATAGGTTAGTTTAGGAGTTCTAGTACTGGGTCTGCTGTTTCTAGGTTGTATAGTATTTCTTTGTTGTTGATTATTAAGGCTGGAAGTTTTTCTACTTGGTATTTTTCTAGTAGTAGATTTATGGAGATTAATTCTTCGTCGGCTGCGATTGGGAGAAGTAGAATGTCTTCTCTTTGGGATTTGATACTAAGGAGCATTTTGGACCAGACGTTTTGGGTTGCTTTTACTTCTGTGTCTTCTGTTTCGTAATCGTATAGGTAAATTATCATGTTGTAGTTGTGGCATTTGTCTAGAGCTTTTTGGTTTGATGTCCAAAGGATTGTTCTTAGTAGGTCGTATTTTTTGTGAAGGAGTTCCATTGAATCCGTTAGTTTTCCTGATGCTTCGTATTGTTCTAGGAGTTTTGCTTCTTCGTAGATTTGGTCTGCGAATTTTATATTGTTGGTTCTGATTATTTCGCAGTCTGTTGTTTCGTCGATTAGATTTGAGGAAGACATTGCGTCGGTTAGGCTGATTTCGGATTGGATGTAGAGGTTTGAGATTTTGTTTGAGTTGTCGGCTTCGATTAGCATTCCTAGGAAGAGTCCTGCTAGGAAGACTACGATTGTGATTAGGAGTGCTTCCCAAAAGACGTTTTTCTTTGATTTTAATACCATTTTACCAGGTGTTGTATCCTCTTAGATATTTGTAGAATGCCACTATGAGAAGTGGTGGATACATTAGGAGGTAGAAGATTGAATATATAAATATGTCGCGGATTTTGTGTCCGATTATTCTGCCTGATTCTTTTGAGTAAGCTAGGGCTGTGATTGAGTAGATTAGACCCATTGCGAAGAGAAGCATTCCGAAGAGGAAGAGGATGGATGGATTTAGGTTGATGTCGTTCATTGTTAGGAGGGCGACGTTTGCTGCTACGGAATATTTTGCGACTAGGAATTTTGTCATGATGTATTGTGTGAGTCTGTAGGCTAAGAAGAAGAGTCCTGTTATTCCGAGTATCCAAGAGAGTGTGAAGAAGGGCATTATAAAGAGACCGAGCATCCCGGTGTTTAGAACTTGTTTTCTGTATTTTGAAATTGTTTGAAGTCCTCCGACGTTCCATCGGATTCTTTGTTTGAACCATGTCTTGATATTTGTTGGAGGAAATGTGTAGACTATTGCTGGTATTGCCATGTGGACTTTCCAGCCTTTTGAGACGAAGTGCCATGTTATCTCGATGTCTTCTGTTAGATTTTTTATGTCGAATCCTTTTACTTGGTCGAAAGCTTTTTTTCTGTAGATACTTAGTGGTCCATTTGTTACGTAGATTGATTCTAGGAAGCCTAGTAGTTTTCTTGTGAAGGCTATGATTTTGTATTCTATCGCTTGAGATTTTGTTAGGAAGTTTTGTTTGCCTGTAATTAAAACACGGGAAGTTACTGCACCTGTTTTTTCGTCATTGAAGAAGCCGACCATTTTTGAGATTGCGTCTTTTTTTGGAGTTGAGTCGTCATCTGAGAATCCGATTAGTTTTGTTTTCACGAATTGACTTCCATAGTTTTTTGCTCCTGCTGCGTTGCCTGTGTTCTTTGGAGTTTTGACGTACATTACTTGTTTGTATTTTTTTGCGTATTGTTTTATGATTTGGGCTGAGTTGTCTGTTGAGCAATCGTCTACTACGATTATTTTTTTTAGGGCTGAGTAATCTGATTTGAGCTGAGCTTCTATTGTTTTGGCTATTGAGCTTGCTCCGTTGTAGCAGGGGATTACTATTGAGAGGTCTCTTGTTTTGTCGGGTTTTATGACTTCGTATATTTGGGATTTATTTTGGAGGTATGTTAGGATATAAATTGTTAGAAAGTAAAATGAGATGAATGTATAGGTTAGGTACAAAATTGTTAAAAATTCCATTTTTAATAATTTTGTAGGTGGTAGGTGGTAGGTGGTAGGTGGTAGGTGAATGTTGCGCTCTGTTTTCGCGCTGACTGGTTCAACTTTGCCAAATTCATTGTTCTGCCGCTTCTTTTTTAGTTACGTTAAAATATTCGTAGAATTCTTCGGAGAGAGAGAGGTCTAGGGTGTGGCCGTTTCGTTTTGCTATAACTAGTCCTAGTGTTCGGAATTTTTTGATGTGGTCGTATGATTTGTTGCCACGGATTTTGATTACGACGGATTGTTTGATTGGTTGTTTGTAGGCGATGATTGCTAGGGTTTCTTGTTCGGCTTTTGTGAATTCGGCGTTGCCTGTTGCGAGTTTGTTAATTAGGTAGTGGTATTTTTGGGCGATGTCTAGTTTGTAGGATTCGTCTCTTCTGATTAGGCGAAGTGTTCCTGTTGAGTATTTTTTTTCTAGGTTGTATAGGATTGATTTGAGCATGATTGGGTTGATGTCGGTTAACATGATTAGGTCTTGGAGAGTTAGGTATCGTCCTGCGATGAAGAGTGCGGCTTCGACTTTTTCGCTTGCTTCTGTTTCGTTGACTTCGAATTCGTTGTCGATTTCTTCTGCTGTTGATTGGGTTATTAGAGGAGCAAGGTTGCGACCTTGCGTTTTTGGTTCTTGGTTCTTGGTTGTTGGTAGAATATTGCGCGGTTTTTCCGCGCTGACTTGGGCAACTGATTCCTCTTCCATTGGATTGTTATGGTTAGGAGTATTTTAAAAGTTTGGTGTGTTGATGGGTGGGAAATATATTAGCAGGATGAATAGTATTGAAATGATTTTTTGTTGGGCAGGGGGGATTTTTATCCTTCTACTCAAGGTATACCCTCGGCTTTGGGCAGAATTTGTGCGAATTTGCGCGAATATTTTTTGGGGGTTTGGTTTGGTAGATTTTATTAAGTTTGGTGTGTTGGTATTTTTATGAAAAGGGTGTTGTGGGGTTTTGTTGTCTTGATTGTTGGGCTTTGGTTTGTTCGGGCGGTTTTGCCTAGTCAAGCGTCGCTTTGCGAGGTGGCAGGTGGCAGGTAACAGGTGGCAGGTGAATGTTGCGCTCTTAGTTCGCGCGACTTGGATGATTGTTGTTGTCTTGATTGTTGGGCTTTGGTTTGTTCGGGCGGTTTTGCCGAGTCAGGTTGATGATGTTTCTCCTTTGATGAATTGTTCGGATGAGGTTTTGGATTTGGGTGATGTTTATTTTGTTGTGCCGAAGTTTGGGGGTGTTGAGATTGATGGGGAGTGGTGTGAGAAGATGAAGAAAAGAGTTTCTTCATCTAGTTCGGAGTTGGGAGTTAGTAGTTGGGAGAAGAGGTTGGCGATGCATGGGGTTTATCATTCGTATCATGAGTTTGGAGAGTTTCGAGATGAGGCGTATTTTGGTGAGGGTGTTGAGATTTTTGAAGAGTGTTTTGGTTTTGTGCCGGATAGGTTTAAGCCTGGGCAATTGGTTTTGGGTGAGGAGAATGATTGGATTCGGGATGAGGTGGAGGTTGATTTGATTTTGAATCAGGTTTTTCATAAGGTTTATCACTGTGGGGATTCGGGAGTTTTTCCTAATTGGTTTGTAAGGATTTTTTAAGTTTTCACCACTATAATCTTGTGGTGAAAACTTTATAAAGATATTTTATCTTTGGTTTTATCAAGATGGTGTATAAGCGATATATTATGAGGAATGGGAAAAAGTATGGGCCGTATTATTATGAGAGTGTTCGAGGTGCGGATGGAGTTGTTCGGAAGAAGCAAGTTTCTGCTCCTAAAAAAAGTGTGGTGAAAATCTTTTTGGGTATTTTTTTGGCTGTTTTGATTTTGACTGGGATTGGTTTTGCTGCGGATTCTTATTTTAATAATGGGTTAGTTTTTGATAGTGTGGGAAATTTTTTGATTGATGTTTATGGTGGGATAACTGGTTTGGTTGTGGATGAGGTTGATTCTGAAGGGGATTCTGGGGATGTTGTGGAAGAAATTGAGGTTGTGGTTGTGGAAGAAGTTTTGGAATCTTTAACGGAGGGTGCTAATGAAACTGAGAGTGTTGAGAGTGTTGAGAGTGTTGAGAGTGTTGAGTCTGAGAATGTTACGGAAGAGGTTGTTGAAAATGTGACTGAAATAGTTTCCCAAATAGGGAATGACTCTGGTGAACCCGAAGAAGAAAATGTGACTGTTATTGAAAATGTTACGGAAGTTGTGGATGTTAATGAGAGTGTTATTGAAAATGTTACGGAAGTTGTGGATGTTAATGAGACCTTACTGAATGAGACGAATTTGACCTTGGCGAATGTGACTGTTAATGAGAGTGTTTTAGATGGGGTTTTATTGAATGAGACGAATTTGACTATTGTTGAAAATGTGACTGAAGTTAATTTGACGGCGATTGATGTTGCGGAGATTTCGACTTTGCAGTATAAGGCTGTGATTGGCCGGCCGGTTAAGTGGATACGGAAACTGAATGTTTCCGAGGTCGCAGGTGGTAGGTCGCAGG
>Ga0307989_1000585_pt1 | contig 23010 bp, 30 predicted proteins | sample EllFjometagen185_FD_203164 | JGI IMG/M metagenome (GOLD analysis project Ga0307989, IMG submission 203164) | Marine microbial communities from Ellis Fjord, Antarctic Ocean - #185 | ecosystem: Environmental > Aquatic > Marine > Unclassified | place: Southern Ocean | collected 2014-10-08 | reverse complement strand
AGATTAAAAACCCAAAAGAATTTGTAAATACTATTCCAAAAAATTCTACCATATATTGCTTCCAGCCAGCCGGGCTTGAAGACCCACCCAAACCTGTGGATTTATTATTTACTGCGCTTAGAGATAGATCAAAGGACCTTGCTGTCTATCATAACATGAACCTGACCAGTAGCAAAGTAGAAACCCAAAAATTGTTGGGTCACTTTGACTTTTTCCCCAATGAAGTCTTCAAAAGATCCGAGATTCCTAAAATTGGATATCCCGTTGTTGCAAAGCCAGATAGAGGCCACTCGGGAATTGGTATCCAGAAATTTAACGATAAAAAAGAATTGACGAAATATCTGGCCGACAAAAGTAATCCGGGCTTTGATCTCTTTAGTGAGTATATAGATTTTTCTCGTGAGTTCCGGGCCATGTTCGTGAAGAATAAGCTAATATATATTGGGGAACGGATTCCAAAAATCAAGCAAAATGTCTCCGTCGATAATAAAAAAGCTGACGATGAGATGGCATTTGTCTATGTTGTGCAAAATATGGAAGCCTTTCCATACAAGGAAGGCCTGCTCAAAATCAACGAACAAATTAGGGCTGAAATTGACCTGGATGTATACTCCCTGGACTTTTTCCTTGACAAAGATAAAAACTTAAAAATAATTGAACTCAACTCCCAAACTGGCCTGGATCCAATTAAATTATTGGCAATCTATGAACAGCTTAAAATGGAAAATGACAATTTTGCATCCGCCGACGAACAAACAATGATAGCCCGAATTAAAAATCTGTACTTCTTCAACGAATACTCGAAATATAAACAGGAGATTGACAAATCTATTTCCCCAATCAATTACCAGGATTCAACCAATGATTATAAGCTGAGAAACCTCGTCAATAAATACCAATCCGACAATATTAAAAATTTCTAATATATTAGGGTGCCAAAATCGTCCCAATATTTTTTCATATACTCCTCGGGGAGGCCCCGGGAATTCCACTCCAGAAGATCATCTCTTAATTTGCCGAGCACATCTATAAAATGTTGGTCGTATTTGGCGCCACAGTGAGCCGTAACGATCTTTAATGGCATATTGAATACCTTCTCCGTCCCAATAACTTTCCACGCCAGGTGCTGATCCCTGTATATCCTATGAAGGCCATAATCTATCTTCAAAACATATCGATACCCCGGCACCTCTACATTCATTGTCCGTCGATGATCTAATTTTTCAAAATTTATGTTCATTCAAATCCTTTCGTAATTAAAAAAGAGCCACACGTCAATATAGATATGTAACTCTTTTTTTGTTCTATGATATTGTCCTTATTTCACTAAAAAATTGTCATTATGACATTTTTGGTCTGGTATTAACATACACGCCCATTCCAGCATATATTGGATCTAAGGATTTATCGTATAATTTTTTAAATTCCTTATCAAATTTCTGTTGTCTCATATAATCTAAAGATAGAAATGTGATACTAAAATTAGGCTTTCCTCGTTTATCCATTTCAAACGTAATTTCATCTGTATTACTCATCAAAACTGTGAACCAAACTTCGCCAGTATCATTTGACAAAACGCCGTTTATATCCGTCACTGTAGCTCCTTCAACCTTAATTTTTGATAAGTAATCTGCATATTCTTCTGCTCCCATTCCCCAATCATCCTCATCACACTTTAATCCCTTCCAATTAAGTTTAGAGTTTGCTTCATTCATTTTAAATTCTTTGAAATGCTTCATAATTTTTCTTTTTTATTTTTTACGATATTTTATTATATATCCTTTTTAAGAATATTCTTGTTCATCTTTATCGGGAGGAGTCTTTGTCTCTTCCGTATGCCAATTCGTTCCAAACTGTTCCAATGACCGTCCGGCTCCATACGCCCCCGCAAATACACTCGCAAGTGCCCACAATCCATCCGGAATTGACGGCATTGCCAATGTTGGATTGAATATTATAAAGAACCACCCACCCACAAGATACATCAATAATATCAATATAATTGTGAAGGCTAAAATTGGACGCCACGCTCGGCGCATCCAACTTATTTTATCCGCTCTTTGTTTCTTCATCCGGCGTATCCTCATTGGCCTCCGTTTTCTTTTGCTCTGCTGGCGGCACTAAAAATTCAATTGCATTTAGCAGCGTCCTTGAGTTATCTAATGTATATACCCCCGCTGACTGAGCTATTTTCACTCCCTGAATTAAAATACCAATTGCCTGACCTACATCCTCTATTTCCATCTAAAAATTACTCCTGATTAATTTGTTAAAACTACTGAAATCTCATTTTCATTAAATAAGTATTTATCACTTGACAATGACGCATCCATTGAATCCTCAACGGTGAATACATAGTCCGTTGCCCCAAAATCTTGTCCAATTGATACTTTTTTGAGCTCCACGGGACTGAGAATCGATACGATTGTTTTGCTTGTTCCTTTGACTGGAAATGACATATAAATGGTTGCCGGATTCACTTTGCGACCCGTGGCCTTATCAACTGCATCCTCTAATGTCTTTCCGGATAATACTGCCGCCCTCTTGGCTATCTTTGTGATATCCTTGATGCATGTATAGTAGTTTGGATTTCTTCTGTATGTCGTTGCTTCCATTGAATTGAATTCGTCCCCAACACCCTCTTGGAGGTATTTGGTAAATTTATCGTCTTTCACATCTGCATCCTCATCCAACTCACTTACTGTTTCCGTGTCCTCAGTGTGTATCTCCTCGGACTCATTTGGCCCCTGAGTGTTCACGTCATCAACACAATCTTCTTTTCTCAAATACATCAAATATGCATATATTTTTGCACCAACATACTCTATTGCACAATTTAGATACTCAACGAAAATTGCCATGCCGTCCGGAGACAATCCGTCAACTTCATTCCTGTCATAAAATACAGGCAGGTTCTTTTCTATTATTTTGATGTCCTCGTCTTTTGCTCCGAGTTGCAATAGTGATTTTCTGATGCCACTGAAGAAATTACCATCCTCTATATCAAACAGTTCAAAGGTCTCGCTGCTCTTTAGAATGTTCAGTTTCTTGCCAACTGTATTGTCATGTCTTGCCAATAATGCCGTATTATATAGGGATGACAATGAATCCAGAAATGCTGGGCCCAGGTTGTCCATGTCACTTGCTATATCATTTAAATCCTTAATTGGAACAATCATTACATTTCCATTTGACATCACGAAATTTAGGGAGTCGCCTATCAATTCCAAGGTCACCAGGTGTAATCCGGGTATCTCTACCGTTTCACCAGCGGAAAATGATTCTTTAATCATCTTGTATTCTCGAAAATCGTCTAATCTTCTTACATATTGTTTCATATTTTCTTTCTTTTTTGTTTATTTCCGTACAACGGAATGTTTAATTGTATAATGATTTACTCACTGATTTGCCAATTTCTTTTAGACCAGTTTTCATTTTTAAAAACTCTCTTACTATATCTCTAACTGTATAAAAAGTTTCATTAGGATCTTTATCGTTATGAGCCCATCCAGATTTGTTCAACAATCTGGCTATTTCTACTAACGATTCTTCTGGTGTACTTACTTGTTTTTTCTCATTTACATTAAATTTACTAAATTGTTTCATTGTTTCTTTTTTGTTTATTTATTAATAGAGGGATTACTTTGTGAACTTCAATGCCTGTTTTAGTAGGGTTTGAATTTCCAATATAGTTCTTTTTGTTTCTGTGCATGCATCAATCATTTCCTGCATTTGTATGACAGCTTCATAATTGCCCTTCACCCTGTATCCATTGTCCCGGAGAATATCAATGAGATCCTCCATTGCGTCTTCGGGTGATATTTCAACTGCCTTTTCGTTTATCTCAAATTTACTAAATTTTTTCATGTCTATTTTATTTTATTTATTTGCCATCATTGCATTGGCGGATTTTGCGATACCCTTCATATTTCTTAGAAAAATCTCATGTCGCTCCACCAACATCTCGACTGATTCAACTATGTCCATATTTGTCTTGTATGGATGACCACCCTGTTTCAGTATTGCTTTAATTTCCGCCACCACATCTTCAGTGCCAATATCTTTTGATTTTTCGTTTATCTCAAATTTACTAAATTTTTTCATGTCTATTTATTTTATTTTTTTGTATAACTCAGCATTTGCCAATAATATGGCTTTCATCTTATCATAGGCAGTAAATACTCTCTCTACTGTTTCAATTATATTAATATTTTTTACAAATGTAGGGAAGCCATGTTGGCGGAGGATAGCAGAAATCTCCGAGACTGTTTCATCATCTGGTATATCTTTTGCTTTTTCGTTTATCTCAAATTTACTGAATTTTTTCATGTCTATTTTATTTTATTTTTTGGCAAGTTCCTTGTAGATCAACATCTGGACCTCATTGGCCTTCATCAGATGTTCAACCCTCTGCATCCTCAATTTTGATACCTTGTCCTTGGATTTCTTTGACTTCATGTCCAGCAACGTCTCCTTCAGCTTCTTGTTCTTGATCATCAGTTCCTTATGCGGGTCCTTGACTTTTTTTCGCTTTTTGGCCTCATTTAATTTAAATTCTGTGAAATGTTCCATGTTGTATGTCGTATGTAAATTAATATTGTTATGGGTTTCCGTGGTGATATATCATTTATTGTTATCTGAATGGCCAAATCGAAACCTCTTTTGTTAATTTCAATATCTGGGAGTCCTGCTTCTTGGGATCGTCCAATATCAAAAATGTTTTAACCTTGTTCTTCGAATCTATTAAAGAAAGAGTGACTCGCTTCTTAGTATCAACACCCCAAAAAAATCCGTCCTCACACGTCTGTTCCTTTGCGAACGCTTTGAACCAATCCTCTTCCCGCACCGAATCTACATTCTTTGCACCAATTGCCTTCAACGCCTTCTTTCGGTCACTGAAATATGAAACTGCCTCGTTTAATTCAAATGTTTTAAAATTTTTTCATTGTTCATTACTTTTTTATTATAATGTATATATCAAAATTAGAATCCCCCATTCTTTATGCCGTAATAGTGTGATCATCTATCGTATACTCCACACCTCTCTGCAACATGATATCTTTTTTGAATGACTTTTTCAATTCCTTTTCTGCGGCAGTGACAACCTGTTTGGTTGTTTTCTTGTTTTGTACCACGGCATATACCGGATCAAGACTCCCTGTAGGATCATCAAGAAAAATCGTGGATATATATGTAGACCACACCAATCCCTCTTTATCCCCGGACTCTTTCTGGGTTTCTAAGGTCTCCACCACATCATCAATATCCATTTCATCATAATAGAATTCACCAAGATTCATGCCATCTGGTAAATCTTTTAACGCAGATTTCTCAAGAGCAAGGGTCGCGGAAAAACATCCCCACGCTTCCCCCTCTAACTTTTCAACAATTTCGTCAATGTCAATTGTCTGTAAATTTTCAATCAACAGCTTAAACGATACACTGAAATTATACATTTTGGGATCATCACGAGATTCTATCACTGGTTTGCCAAATTTGGTAAAATAATTCATATTTTATGTTTTTTTGTATATTATTATATTGTATATATCATTATCAAAATTTTATTTTTATACCGTAAAGATGTCGGTTTGTTTGGGATGTGAGACTTTATTTTATTATAGTGGTTCATTGGTCAGAAAAGTGTATATAACATATATGTGAAACTAATCAACGAGACATTATGAACAAAATATTACAATCAATAAAAGAGCTCCATGCGGAGAATCCAACGGCGAGCGAAACTTCCATGGCCCAGAAGATTCATCACAAAATTAAATCAACAGATGAATTGAGCAATGAACTGTATCAACTTACAGATTTTCTACCACCCGCGGCCAACCAAATACAAAGAATGTGGCATATCAAAAACAACATATTTGAAATTCCCATTTGTAAAAAATGCGGGGATCCTGTGATGTGGTCCGGAAGACGATATAAGATATTCTGTTCGACCGAATGTCAAAATGTATACGGCAAATCCCAAATCGGCAAAGATTGGTGGGAGTCATTACCTGAGTCCGAAAAAATTGACAGAAGAAAACAACTCAAGATCAATATCGAAAATAAATATGGGGATGTTAAAAATGTTAGTTATGTTCCAGAGATTATAGAAAAACGACAACGCACCCGGGAACAGAACTTCATAGCTTCCCCAAATGGCCAAAAAATATTAAAATTCCTATATGTTAATAACTATGAAATAATAAATTATAAAAATGACATATTTACATTGAAATGTCCCTGTTGTCAAAAAGAATTTGATTGTAGAAAGACATTACTTTTGTGTGAGGCTGGTCAATTCATCTAAGGTAATTCCACTCTTTACACTCTTCTCTATGTTCTCCTCCCACGTGACCATCTGTAAATTGGTTATGTTCGATATGACCTCCGGGGCCACACCATTGTCATATCCATGTTTAATGGAAAATATATGGTCAATTTGCATACCCTCATCCACGCCCATTTTTCCAATCTTGTCTCTCCAATCAATTCCAAACTTCTTATCCCCGAAATCAAGTAATGTCTTTCGAGTTCGTCGAGTGACATCTTTTTTATATAAACCCCACTCTGACAAATCTTCATCGGCAATCCATCGTTTTGAATTAACCATTGTCTGTTTCTTCTTATCCTTCAATTCAGGAACCAGTGAGGGGTTCGTCTCTCCATACTTTTCTTTCATTTTGAGTTTCATACCATCTTGAAATTCTTGTAACTGAAATAAATATTCAACGCCATATTTTTCCAAATTACCCTTTTTGATTTTGTCACGTGTTGATTTCAAACTGAATGCACTATCCACACCATATTTTTCATTCATTGCAACCACCCTATTTTTATTTATAAGAGCCTTTGTGTCATCCATAGTTTTCCAAGTCTCTTTTATTTTCTCGATAACAGCGGGTACTTTTGCCACGTTACTGACCCCATATTTCGATTCAATTCCGGCCTGGTATTTTGAATACCATTCCTCCGATTTCATGTGATGAATTGCACCATATCTTTGTAATGAAGTTTCCCTGCGTTTTTTTAACAAATCCTCATGGCCTACAGCACCAACACCCCATTTAGATTTAAATGATTCAGTTCGCTTGTCACGGCAATCATCCATCTTGCCATCTTGCCATTTTTTTGTGGTGGCACATTTTTTTGAACAAGTTTCCAAATATGGCCCAGAAAAATTAACATATCTTAATTCCTTTCCACATATAGCACATTGGGGAATTTCAAACACACCATTATAATAATGCCACAACCTTCTCTGATCAGGAGAGTCTGTTGGTAAAAATTTAGTTTCCATTAAAATGACATTCCACTTCTCGGGATCTGACTTTATTTTTTTGAATAAAGCATGATTTGCCCTTTTAGAATGCGTATCAAACCAATTTTTCATTTCATTTCTTATGTTCATATCATACTCATCTATTTGTTTCCGAAAACGTTTCAACATCTTGTTATATTATATATACGGATCACAAATAAAAATGTTGTATTTTAAAATAAAAAAGGAGACGTAAATCTCTTCACGTCTCCTTGGTTTAATAAACTGTTGGTCTATATAGACTTATATGATTCCAACATCTCCAGTATCAATATACATTGTGTAATATTGTGTTTCTGGCCAGTGACCGGCTTCAACTAAAGCGTATCTGGATTTGACGGCAATCTTAGGTGCCATTGTTCCTTCGGCTATAGTTTGGATAGATTCGGCCATGAGGTAAGGCATAAATTTGACACCCGGTTCAGTATCTTCACCTTTACGTCCAATAAGAACTCTGTTGTCACTAAATTTCATATTAGGATCAACATAAATTGTCATTCCGGCTACAGTACCAATTGGATACATGCTTCCGTTTGTCTGGTTAATCGTGTTATTCATTGGAGCAAATGTGAACTGAGCTGAATCCTGTAAAGCTGTTGCAATCTGCAAGTTAGTTACACAGAAGTTAGCTGGTCCGCGTCTACCTCTTTGAGCTATAATATTACCAGCGGCAATAAGTTTACTCATGATTCTTCTTTGCAATGTATGCAAGTTTTCAAATGTTCCGTAGCTCTGATATTTCGTGAATGCCATAGTTTCGGAGAAACCAGTTTTATTCAAGAAAGAAGGAGTAACTCCAGCAACAGTCTGAGTTGAATCCAAAGTCATGTTCAATGTGACATCTTCAGTTTTCAACATATTCGCATTGTTAGTCCATCCAAGAGCAAATAGTCTACTCAAGATATGCTTGTTGATTGACTGTGACACTTCATTGATGAGTGCATTTTCAATCATACTTACAACATCGATACCAAATTGCTTCTGAAGATCTTGGATCTGTTCAGTTGTAACGTTAGCACCAACCTGGAATGTTTCTGCTTCAACAAATTTTGTATAAGCAGTGATACCCATCATTCTGTAATAGGTATTTTCACCTGTACCGCGGCCCATGGGGTTCATAGGAGTTCCACCATCAGCGCTTGGACCAGTCCAATTGTCATTATCAAATGTTCCCGCACCGGATACGCCCTGAACGTGATCTTCGATAGCTCTAACGAGAGCTGGTTTGGAAGTGCATACGATTCTATGAGTTGTAGCTTCTGAAGCGAGTTTAGAAGGATAGGTTGCAATATCTGCGGCAATAACACCTGTCGTATCAAATACGGCAGTCAATGTAACTGTAGCATCGGCTGTCCAAACAGAAGAAGCATCTGAAGTATAGGTATCTCCAACACGGAAGATAGCATATCCATCAATTCTCGAATACCCAACGAATATCAATTCAACTGATTTGTCTCCGAGTGCATAATTATCTGTAGCAGGAGCGGCATTAACACCCCAATAAGAAGTGCCAACGACATATGCGACACTATTAATATCAGCAGCATCTACTTTGACAAGCAAAGGTTTATCTTCTGTACCAGTTTTTCCGCCAGCATACACATAATCCAAATAAGTCAAGACACCTGTAGGCCCTGGCATTGGAATAACAGGAACAACATCAAATCCCACTGTTCTCGCAGCAACCTGAATTGCTAACGGAAGGAGTGAAGGAAATTTGTCACCTGATCCAGCAGCACCAGATCCGTAGAACGAACTAACACCACCCGGAGCTCCACCAGGAGAAACTGATCCCATACCACCAGTATTACTCATGTTAGAAGCGGTTCCGTATGTGAAACTTTCATTCATCATTGCTTTGTCATATTGTTCGGATGTTGCGTGCCAGTGACAATACTCTGACAACCACTGATGCTTAGCCTGATTCTTGCGGCCATTGGCATCTTGTAAATTTTCGGTACCCATCATTTCTTCAACGAGTGGTCCCCACTGTTCGAAAATATCATTTTTGTTGATATTTAAATTTTGATTAAAATACATAATCTTTTAATATTTTTATTTTCTTAGTCGTTTTGCCTTTGCAACGATTCCACTAATATAGTCATTACTATATCCAAATTTTTCTTCCGTCAGAGCATTAATTTCAGGAGTTATACTTTCATTTAATTTTTTGATTTCAACTGCTTCATTTAGACTTTTTCTCGACAACCAGAAGTTTCTTCTTGTTTGCGGAGAGGTCAGGTTATAAAATTTAGCTTGTTCCAAGATAGCATTTTTAAGGGCCTGGGTTGAATTTTCCCAAGTACCTTTAATTCTGGATGGCATTTCATTAATTAGACTCTCCATCACATTGGTTGCATCTTTTGGTACAATAACTTTTTGGATGATGTCAACGACATCACTCTCGTTCATAGGTTTGAACTTGTGTGATTTTTCAATAATCATTTGTTTTTGATTATCTGGTAAATCCAAGAATTCCCTTTGCTGTTGTTCATTCAGCATTCTAAAGTAAGGGAAATTGTGTTGTTTCTGAGTATATTCTGCCCTTTGGTTTTTGGCATTCTCAAGTATAGCATCAACTGAAGCATTAAGGTTATTAATGTCCAGTTTGTTATTTTCGTTTTTAGATTCGTTTATATAATTTCCATTTTCGGTATTGACATTTTCCGCGATGTGTTCTGAGTAGTTGATACTTTGGTTCAATTTCTCACTAAGATAGTCACTATGCTCAGAAACAACCGAAACTTCTTCGGTGACATGTTCTGTATATGCAATTGACTCATTCATTTTTTCAGCGAGATACGTCGTATGTTTTTTCAAATTCGAAGCATCTTCGTTGACAGCAACCATCAGGCCATCTGCAACTTCAAAATTCTCATTTACTTCATCGATGAACTTGTCGGCTGTTCTAAAATTTTCATTTACACTATCAACAAATTTATCAGCAGTTGCAAAGTTTTCGTTTACACTATCAACAAATTTATCAGCAGTTGCAAAGTTTTCGTTTACACTATCAACGAGTCTGTCCGCAATTGCAAAATTCTCGTTAGTTTGTTCTGCGAAGTTTTCCAAGTTACTTCTAAGTTCTTCTGAAAGGCCCACTCCATATTCTGTATATCCAATAAGACTATTGATTTCTTCACCAGTCTTCTGTGCATACGCTTTTAGTTTTTCTACATCTTCTTGAACGTTTGATGTGAAGCCTGTGTTGGTACCGGACTTGGATTCATTCATTGCTAAAATCATCCCTTCGATACGGCTAAATTCTTCTTTGAGGTGAGTGCTATATGCATCCATGGCCTCTGTCGTTACCCAATTTTTTGACATATTTATATTTTCATTTTTATTTTCTTCAATATCAACAGACTCAAATGTGGGCTCATTAAATTTGTACGCCTCACTCATATCATATACTGCCACCGATGAATCCAAGCTCAGTCCAAGCTGTTCATTAATTAATGGCGCACTATATTTAACTTTGTCATCACTTTCACTGACCACTTCTAATTGTGCGGTCTTGAATCCTGGCTCTGCAACAAGATCGTATGCAAAAATGCGTTTGATCTCTACTTTCTTATCTTCCCGAACAACGCCGGCAGCACGCGAGGAGATTGACAATTGCCCTCCACCTTTCAGAATTGCTATTGCGTTATTGCCATGAGGATCAGTTTCCAATAATTTAATCTTACCTCGAACTGTTCTACTTTTTTCATCAAACCACAGAGATTCTACGAGATGAGACACGTTTTTTAGTGACGTATCAAATTTCTCAGGATGATCCAATTCCCCGTATAAGGCACCTGCTTTAATTTTCTCCTGAAGATAGTCAAGGTGAGGTAAATACTCCTTTTCCTCATATATCCTCTTATTGTTATTCTCGACGCCAAATTCAGCAAATACGCCTTCTAAAATCCATGTGTTCCCCTTGAGTTGTTTGGCCTTGAGATTTACACCAGTCTGCTCCAGGATCATTACCCATTGATCTTTGTGATTATTCATCATGTCATTATTAATTTTTTATTTATATTGTATATATACATTCACAACGAAGAAAAAATTTATTACCATTATGCATACAATAACTGGCCGCGGAAATAGCATGAACCAAATTCAAAACTATGGAGTTACCGACAATCCCGTCTTCAAAGTTAAGATCCGTTCTCTTGCGACTCCATTCGAACAACCCGCAAACGTAGCACCCGAAAGTGACAAAATATCATTCCGTATTGGAATGGCCGTGACTGGAAAAGATGAAAACGAAAAAATTCACACTGGTAAAATAGTTAGCTACAAACGGGAAGAGTCTTTGATATCTATTATCGACTCCACCACCAAAAAAACTGTCGAATTGGATGCCACAACCTGTACCCCCACCAAAGGGGATCATAAAATTGGAAGTCGAGACAATCCTATTATCGGAGAACATTACCTAACATTCGAAGATTTTAAAAATTCGAAACTCTAATTTTTATTTTCTATATCAAGAACTTATCATTATATAGTCCGCAGCAACAAGCCATGTCACTGGATTGACCGCATCTCCTGTCACTTTGACAGATAGTCCTTTATTTGTATTGTCCGCGGCTATGTTAATTGACCAAGTATCGTCCGCAGAATTCTGATCCACAAGGGCAGTATATGTTACCACGCCCAGTGCGTCTCTTTTGATCTTAACATGTAAAATTTCATAATGGCTCAGCTTATCCACATTGTCCCACCCAAGGACAGTTATCGTCAAACCCATAACAGAATTTGCCGGAACAGCCAATCGTGACGGAGAAAATCCATTGACGAACAGTTCCGTCTCTATTGCATCCGTTGTTACACCTGTCCAGGTAACGCTTGTCTTTGCCGTGGTTGCGGACTGATTAGTATTGACAGACCACAGTTGATTATTCTTATCTGTTATGAAATTTGTGGTTGATATATGTGCACGTTTCGAGAAATAAATATTCTCCGACTCCGTAGCAATCATATCTTTCAAATAGAATTTTCCTGGCACCCATACTTCCGTGCCCTGTTTTAATTTTTCGGCGAACTCTGTTGGCATAACAGGCAGAGAATATCCCCAAGGGGTCATTGTCGTTCCACCTTCTATCACATTACGAATACCAACATCTGTAGTCCCATTATAATTCGCAGGAACATAAATTAATGCGATAAACATATCATCCGTCTCTAATGCCGTATCCACCACAACGGGCGACGCAGCCGGAACTCCCTTTCGAATTTTACAACTCATCATGCTGCCACCACACTGCGCAAAGACTGCATAATCTATTCTTGGTAACGCCAATGTATGCTCGACAAGAACCGTCTGCTGTGGGGATTGCCATATTTTTGTTACATCACTAATAAACGTCGTATAGCCAGATGTAAAATATACCCCTGTTGGTATCGATACTACTTTCCCTTGAAAATTAGGAACCATTTTATTCTGTTATTATTTTGCTATTAAAATTTTTAGTGGTATATCTTTACCCGTTCTGTTCTGTAGATATATTGGTTTCACCGGATATTCATCTGTACCATCCTGTAAAAACATTCGTCCAATTCGTCTCCAGGTTGTTGCATCCCCCGCAGAATTATCCGGATATACTCCGGAACCGTCTATTGGATCCCAAGTGGGATCATCACTAAATCTATACAGAAGTTCCCAGTCCCCCTGATCCTCAATATCTGTCAAATGATACATCGGGAAAATCATAAGAAAGGGAACACCTTCTATTGAGTCACCTATATTACCATAGTTTAGAATTGTATAATTTAAGAAGTCCGCATCGTATTTTAAAACAAATTCATATTCCATATACGATTCGATTGGAACAAAAAATTCCTTCAGTTCCGTGCTTGATTTGGTTTCCCAGCCCTGAACCACCGCCAATTTATTACAATTACCAAAAATGATAAATTTTTGTGAGTCATCCGGAGGACAAGATAGCCCTGCGTTTGTGCTACTCGGCTCTGGTGAATGCACTTGGGGGACGACTGAAAATGGATACTGGTCACTCATTATTTTCTAATTCTTTTTTTCTAATTCTTTTTTAGCTTTATATTTAGCCTTCATAGTTTCACTCATCTTCCGCCGCGTTTCTTCTGAACAAACCTTACCTATACAAGAATGGGTATTCTCTTCAAGCCACTCCAGTGATTTTTTTCTGTTTTTCTCTTTTAACTCTTCAGTCCGTTTCAAACCCTTTCCCCAACCTTTATGACTTTTGCCATATTGTGAATTATTTTCACCTGACATCTTTTCAATTGTTTCCGGGGTATGTTTCTTTCTATAATCACCCTTTTTAGCCAGCCCTAATTTTATCTTATCAGATGCTCCAGATTTTTCCATCGCTTCTTTGGTTCTCTTTGAAATCAATTGTTTCAAATCATCTGAAACCGTATGACCACCTACTGCAGATGGTCTTCTATTGTAACCTATGTCTGGATTCGTTGCGTTATAATGTGCAATCCAATATTCTTCCCTTAAATTTAACTCTTTACGATCTGAGCGGTGGTCAATAATTTCCTTTGTGAAATTATCTTTACCAAATTCTAACAGAGCCTCTTTGAATCCTGTTCCAGAACCTAAATACTCAGGATTATTTTTTGAGTCCTGGCCAATGTATATTTTACCATTGATACCATTTGTTGTCTTATATATGACCATCCGAGTCTTTTGCTTTGTTTGGGTGCAGGGGAATCCCCTGGCCGTCTTTTAAGTATATATCATTATTTACATCCGGGATTTTTGCTTTGATGGGGATATCTTGTGCTTCGGGTTCCGGCTCAGGATATTCTCGTTCAATTTCCGGGGAGGGAGTGGCGTCTTTAATTAATATTTTTTCATGTTTAGGTTTGATTTCTTTGGTGGTTTCACTTATGGGCCTATCAATACTTTTTGCTGTGACATCCTGCAATTGAATTTTAACTTTTGGGGGCGGATCCGGAATTCCTGTTATTCCAGGGACTTCTGGTTCTGTTGTACCCATTTTTTGATTTTCATCTCCGCCTGTTATTCCACTTCTTGATTTTTCAACAATAAGTTCCTTTATTTCTTTAGATTCATCATCTGTTTTACCGTTAATTGCATTTTCCGGTTCAATATAACTAATTACAGCTTTTAAGAAAAATAATGATATAAGTGGAATCGGAACTGAAATTAAAGACGATAAAAATATTTTAATCTGTGAAATATCATTTCCTACAAAATATGTCGACAATTCTTTAAAACTATCTAACCATTGTGGATTAGAAATTAACTGTATATTTATATATTCGAAACTATAGTATACGTTACCTAATATCTGTAAAAAAACTAAAATTATAAATACTGACCATAATAACGGTTTATTTAGTTTTGTAAGAACAAATGGAGTTACAAATGCCGCCAAAGAACCAATTTCATATACCAACGATAAAATTATACTAATCCAAGTATTATTACCCAAAGAAAATAAATTTATCAAATGAATAGTTGAAATAAATGATGAAAACGTAGGAACTGCTAAAAATAAAATTATTATAAGTGTTTTTATATATTTTTTCCTCATAATAAATGTTTATTTTTTTCAAATTCTAATCTTTCCAATTCCTTATTATGTAAAATAGTTACTTTTCGTTTAGCAATTGTTTCCGGTGATTGTTTTTTACTATTTTTTCTTGATTTTCATTTTAAGGAATCATTTTTATCTCTCACTTGTTGCAATCTCAATTTCAATTGAGCAATTGTTAATTGCCTCTTGTCCAATGCGTCCTCATATAATAAATATTCTATGAACTTTGCCTCGAAGTATATATCCATATCTTCAAAACCTTGTATGACAGCAGCATTATGGTCCAACTGTTTAACCCAATTTTCATCCTGGTTATCTAACTGGAGAACAACCTGATTCTGATTTTCGATTAATGTATTAACTTTACTGTTCAATGAACAGCCTCTCATAAACACAGACATACATATTACCAAGATGGCGATATGTATGTATGATTTATATTTATTATAAAAATTATCCATTATTTGTGGTATTTTTATTTAGCATATCAGCCACTTCTTCAAGGGACTTAATTTTTTCTTCGTGATCCCCAATCGTTTCGTCGATTGAGTTATCCGGTTCAATTCTCTGGGCCAGGGCCTGGAGTTTGAACTTCAGATTCTCCATTATGTCTTTATATGGCTGGAGTGATGCCATATCCGCTTCGATCTGTGGAACCATGTCCAAGATTGGTTTTATCATCTCACTGAAGTCTTTTGCCTCCCCAAAATTAATTCCCTCTTTTTTAGACAAGAAATATGTAATGGGATCCAATTCTCCGGATGTAATGAAAAATTCATTTTTTCCGTCTTTTACAATTCGTGCCTTGGCCTCATCCAAATGAGTGATGGCATGCACGATACCAAACGATTCTGTGTATGTCCATTTTGCGGACACAATAAATTTCTTCAGCTTATCGATTAACTTTTCTCCGCCGGCAATCAAATAATACTTTGATCTCAGTGCTGACAGTTTATCTTCAAACTCTTTTTTCTTTTCTTCTAATTGCGCCATTACAGCTTCCGATTTGGCTTCAAATTCCGCAATCATTTCCTTGCGTTGATCATTTACTTTTTCTGTTGCGTCAACAGCTTCCAACTTCACGCCTTCATTACCCAATGTAATCTCCTAATTATAATTTTAAAATGTGTTTTATCTTGTCGATGATGTTAATTGTCATTATGTCATCAAAGTATATATATCCAATTGTAAATAACAATCCAAATATCATGAATGCCTTGACTGCATATGGTAGTGATAGTTTTTGAAATATGTATTGGAACTTTAAAATATATGATGTAGAGTTCGGAATCAATGTTTTTTCCGCATGAATCAAATCAGATATATCAAGTCCCTTTAAATAATCAAAAATTGGCTTGGCGTCCTTCAGGAATCTCTGGGCACGGACCACGTCATTTGGAATGTGCTCTCCACCAAAATCAATGTGAGTGACCTTGTCGTCCCCAAAATCTTCCGGCTTCATGTTGATAACTGTTCCAATCCTATATATCCAATCATGTCGAAGTCTTAATTCATTCCACGGTATGGTATCTCGGTTTGCTCTTACAACTCTACGAACAGTTAGCCAGTTTTTTATATCGTTTATTATGTATATCATTAGAATAATTTCTTTGATGATACATTTTTATTTAATGCCAGGATCTTTTTCTCGTCCCAACCTTCGTACTGCTTCTTGTCGAAATGAAGAAGAGTGGAGAACTTTGTAATTTCCTCCTCCGTCCAAGGTACCGTTTCCGCGACCTGGTGAATGGGAATTTTTTTGGTAAGCCTCTCGAAGGACTCCGCAATTTTTATAACATCCATTTGAAATTTAATCTCTGCCATTTCAATTGTTATTAATTCCGCCTCTGCGTCTGTGATTTTACCCACGCTACAACAGAATACCTTTTTGATACCAAGGTCCCTCATTATTCTGACACGGGCTTTGCCGTCCAAAATATCGTAGCCCTCATCAAGCTCCCGGACAAGGACCGTTTCGATCTGTCCTCTTTTTTTGATTCCGTTGCGTAATGATTCCATGATTCGAACATCGTGACCATGGATAGATTCATTGGATTCCTGCAACTCATCAATGTCAACTTTTATATACTTTTTCACTTATCTTCTTTCATTTATTAAATTAATCATCCCAAACTACCCCACGCTTGGTCCAGACATCTGTCACAAAACGTTGAAGTTCAAACCTGGCATTTATGGAATTGGCAGCCCTGAGGACTCTGTGCTCTATGCTGTCACCTTTGAGCTCCACGGCATTTATATCTAACGTGGCGGCATCGGTAAGGTTCTTTCTTAGATTTATCATTTTGATTCTCTGGTTCATTTTATTGAAATATGAATATGCCCCGTTTGCGTACCCAAGGAAAAATGAACTGGCATCACTTGAATAAAACGGATATCTTATCAATACATCTGTATTCTCTGTTCCCAATAAATGGATTTTCATTGGCATTAAATCTCGTTGATAAATATAGTCCCATACTTTATCTAATGCGTTTGTGATACTTTGTTTTTTCATAAAGCTACCAACGGAGAATGCACCAATTGATACATACCCACAGACCTCATTGAGTTTTTCTAAGTAGCTAAGGGGCATTGTTCCCGGATGGAAAATTCCAATTACCGGCAGACCGGCATCTTTCATTTGTTTTGCGTTTTTCAACTGAGCTTCAATTGGACCATCATCCATAGAAAATACATAATCTATGGTATCCTCGTGTTCAAAATAAAAGTCAATCAGTTCCTCTGTAGGAATCAACATACCTTTTTTTCTTGCGGAGAACACTCCCGAATCCAAATACATCTTACCTTTTAGCTTGGCATTTTTAATGTCATTGAGAATCTGAGCTCCCTTTTTTGCATACCCTCCTCGGGCATAGAAAAACGAGAAAAGAATGTTAAGGTGTTCCTCTTTTTTGATCAGGGACTCACCGTTCACACCTTTAAATAACGCCAGTCGTTCCTCTTCCGTTTGCATACCACTCGCAAGCACAATGTTCATCTTTGTCATCTCCTCGAACATCGCTGGGGTCCATGCGACATCGCTTAAAACTATTCTCAAAATTATCTCCTAATTAAAATATCTCAACTTGTGAAGTTTATGAACTCCGCGCGGGCCATCTGGTCGGTTTTGAATCTCCCGCCCATTTTTGATGTGATGGTTTTTGAATTGACATCCTCGACTCCCCGCGAACTAACACAGAAATGCTTTGCGTTTATGACAACCGCAACATCCTCTGTCTCTAATATGTATTTCAGTGCATAATATATTTGTTCCGTTAGTCTCTCTTGTATCTGGGGTCTCTTACTGAAGTATTCAACTATTCTGTTCAATTTACTGAGACCAAGGACTTTTTTATTTGGAATATATCCAATGTTTGCGAGTCCTGCGATCACAACAAAGTGATGCTCACAGTTGCTTTGAACATTTATATCCTTCTCGATTACCATTTCGTCATAATCAAATTTGTTTTGGACGGTTGTGGCCTTGGGGAAATTGTCGGAATCCATACCCCAAAATATTTCATTTACAAACATATTTGCAACTCTTTTGGGTGTCTCTGCCAAACTGTCATCCTCTAAATCAAGTCCGAGAATTGACATTATAGCCGAGAAATGTTCATTAATATTTACCTGCTTTTCTTGGATGTCGTAGTCATTTTCCTTCATTGGCGTCTGTACACCCATATCTGCCAGATATTTATTTACCTCATAACCCAATTCAGGATCCGTCTTTGTCTTATTTAACATTTATTAATACTCCTCGACCACTTTTTGAAACAGTTATTTTCCCAACATCCGGAACATTTTGGCCAACATATTCCATCACCCTAAAGATACAATCTTTAATATCTTTCACGCCTTCTTCTTCGTAAGGAAATACCAACCACATATTCTTATGTTCTTCTTGTTTATTATACAAGAATATGAACTCTTTGTTTGGATATTTTTCTTTCCATTTTTTAGCTGTGGCGCCCGAATCCAAAATATCATCCAGGATAATGTCAGCCTCTTCGGGAGTCTCTACTGGTTTATCTGTCATTCCGGCAATTACAGCACCCCCTCGAGGGATGCCGTAGTATTTTTTAGACTGATCCAATTCCGAAACTTTTTGCTTCAACTCTTTCCATGAAATATAATGTTTAGCCATTATGCAATACCCCATAATTTATGTTGCTGAACGGACAATGCCCATTCCGGGTTACTCTTACAAAATTCAATACAATAGTCCAGATTTTCACGAGACAGATCCAAGCGTAACTTTTCTTCTCCCAAAAATAATGGAGAAATGTAAAAGGATTTACATGCAGGTAATTCGGATATCATTGGTGGCTCCTCACCAACACCCAACGGGTATCTCAACTCATCAATCACACATGAATCATCAAATGCCTGATTCAATACATCCACTTCTACTTTAGGTGCGCATGCAATGTAATCAAGATTTTTTGGTACTGGAAGGGATCCGTTTGTTTCAATTCCTTGAGAATACCCAAGTTGCTTGAAATAATCAACAATCTCCTCTGTTAATTGTAGGGCCGGCTCTCCCCCTGTCCATGTGATATATCGACCAGTATAATCTTTTATTCTGTTATGTAATTCTTCAATTGGAATTGTATCGTACTTATTAAATTCTGTATCACAGAACCAGCATTTTTTGTTACAACCACCCAAACGAATAAATATCGTTGCACGGCCAGCCATTCCACCCTCTCCCTGAAGAGAGTAAAATGTTTCAACTACTCTTATATCCTTCATTATACTCCTTCTGGAATATATAATGCCGAATCTTTACTGTCTTCCCAAACCTTAACACTATGTATCCAAGCTCGTGCATCAGATGCTGCCTGCACTAACGGATTCAATTCATTATATAAATGAACGGCAAATCCTTCAGCCGATACATCTGGCACAACTGTAACATTTGCCAACCCGAGGCCATTAAGTTCTCTCCATCTGTATAATTCCGGATCACCTTCTTCTACAACCAACCCGTGGTCATATTTATCCAAATATTCTTTTATAAATTTCAGTTTCCCAAAATCAATAACAAAACCATTTCCGTCCATTTCTTTTGAACAAAATTCAAATTCGAAATCCCAATTGTGACCATGGATATATGCACAACGACCGTCATGACGGGGCTGTCTATGGGCAAATGGAACATCTTTGTATATCTTACTACACGAAATCATATTAATTCTCCTTTTTTAATAAATACTTTTTTATTATTACGAAATAAATTTTCATTTGTTGTTAAAAATCTTCTATTGTAATATTTCTCATCATATTACGGACATTGGATCTCCCCGTGCGTATTCTTGACTTCACGGTATTGATCGGCAATTCGTATTTTTGGGCAACATCCTCATAGCTGAAGTTTTTTTCGGCCCTATCAATAATTATATCCCTATATAGAGGTTTCAACAGTCTAATCTTCTTTCTAAGCTCATCACAATACATTTTCATTGACACTTCATTCTCCTGTATCTCGGAATCAAACGAATATCTCAAAGACTCTTTATCAAGAACACCGTCAATACTCATTGGATCCAAGGTTTCATTGTCATCAGTATATGAGCTCAATGAAATATCATGCTTATCCTTTCGGATCAATGTTAATGCCTCATTGCGACCAATGCGGTATGCCCAGGTTGATAAACTGTATTCTGGATTATATGAATATATTTTTTCATATATTTTTTGAAAGGTGACAGCAACCACGTCCTCTACAAATACATCATGCTTGTTCGGGAACATTTTTGATATGTAATTATAAATTCCGGGATAGAGTCTGTTATATAGTTTGGTAAAATCCCCGTCCTTACGGGTTTTGAGATAGGCATTAGCAAGCTGTTGAATTGGTTCGGGCATAGATTCTCTCTTATTGTTAATATCATGTAAATCAAATGGACGTTCATGTCCCCTATTCAATTGTAAAACAAAGTTACCTAAATTTCAGCTACGAACCAACTTTATTTTTAAGATAGGAAAAAATATTTAGAGTGAACGTGTGATAGAATAACATGGCGGTGGGTATGAGATACCAACTCACTAATGGTAAATGTAACTCGGGGGCGATAACGAAGTTCCATAATACATACAGAAGTGCCATTATTACACCAAGGTACACCCCTATGACAACGAAATTGAAAAGGGGGACTCTTTTACTAACCACAACATCTTTGGTCTCCTGTGGGGGTTCATTGGTACTATTTAACGATTTGATATTTTTTAGTCGATCATCATAACCTTGCATTACACAATCCTTTTTTATAAATTTATAAAACTTTTTATGATTTTGAAAAATAAATACAACTTTTTTTGGGAAGTTGGGTATAAGAATTAACTGATTCAAAAAGAAGCAGGGTATACCTAAACAAATTTAATTATACATTTCCAAAACAAATTTAATATACATTTCCAAAACAAATTTAATATACATTTCCAAAACAAATTTAATATATTAGCCACCACTTCCACCAAGGCCAGAATTGCCTCCTTTGTTTCTGGTATTTGATGTGCGAACCAACATACCCTCTTCAGTTATTACTTTGCTTAAAATATCTTCCAAAGCTGTTCCTGTAGAAACAGTAGCTGCCGTTTTTTCTCCAGCATCTGCGGCCGGGGATGATTTTGTATACCAAGGATCATTCGTGCTTTCTGATTGTTGTGCATCGGGCGCGTCCGCCTGTGCTGCTGTGGAATCTATCATTTTTTGCTGTACGGCTATTAATTTTTCAAATACACCTTCTAACGTTTTGATATCTTCTTGTGAAATGGCTAATACAACTTCCATATAATCCTTTATATTCTTCATATTAGTTTCTGCTACGTCCGCAGGGGCAAGTGCCAAATTAATATTTTCCTTCTGTAATGCAGTCACACCCTCTATTTTTTTCAAATCCATACTTTTGATACTATTCAGAAGTAAAATGAAATCACCTGAGAATATACTGAAACTCTCTTGGAATCTTGTAAATGGATCTGCGATCCATGCTAAGTTTTTGAGTAGGTCTACTAAATGGGTCGTAGCTTCTAATTTCTTATCTGTTATGCCAACTCCCATTTTATTCATCCAGGCACCCATATCAAATGCTAATGACTGTATTGGGCCGTTTTTTCCAAATTTTCTATTTTCTAAACTTTTAAGTATCGTATCACCTTCAGAAATTCTTTTATTCATCTGTGCCAATACACCACCATCACTGAGTATGTTTGTGATGACACCCTTATCTAAATCCTTATACTGTCCCGAAATAACCGATATTGCTGCCATCGGTAATCCTGCAATCTTACTATATATAACCTTTTTACTTTCGAAATCTTTAATGTCTAAATCTGCTAATAATCCTGCAGTATCCTTCATCGGTTTGGTTAATGCTCCAACTTTTTCAAATAACTGTTTGGCATTTTCAGCGACGGCTGGGTCATATCCTTTTGGGGAAACTTTCAATCCTAAATTCCCAAAGAATTTTTTCCCAGCCTCTTTGTCCCCAACTGCGGCCATTATATTGAAAGATAATGCAATAACCTCAGCCATGTTCTTTTTGATCTTTTCGAGTTCAAATGGCTTTGTGGATTTCTTGCCGTCTTTGTCAGTGGTTTCAATTCCCTTTTCCAAATCCATGAATGGTTTCAATGATCCTGCAATCTTGGATAATATGTCACCACTACCCTTGACTGCTTTGATACCTAATGCTACGGCTTCGGGGGTTACCTTATTACCATCCCCTGAACCGATCTCGGCAAATGCTTTATTTACAACTTGTAATATCGCAGTTATATTGGCACCAATTGCATCTATCTTTATTGGATCCTGAACATTGCCGTCTGCATCTTTACCAGGTTTTGATAAATCCGCAAATACTTTCACGCCCGCAGCAATGTTTTTAAGAATCTTTCCTGAACCCGCAACTGACTTGACACCTTTTGCTGCATCTCCCTTTGATACCATATGAGTCTGATCTTCTGAATCTTTTACCTCTACCATGTCACCATTTTGTTTTCCAATGTCCGCAAATACTCCGGTGACTGCCATCATGATATTCTTTATGTTGTCAACCATTCCACCACCACCAACTTTGAAATCCTCTGGGCTTAGTCCCATTTGTTGGAGAGTGGCAAATTCTTTCATTCCAGTTG
>Ga0307989_1000584_pt1 | contig 23022 bp, 22 predicted proteins | sample EllFjometagen185_FD_203164 | JGI IMG/M metagenome (GOLD analysis project Ga0307989, IMG submission 203164) | Marine microbial communities from Ellis Fjord, Antarctic Ocean - #185 | ecosystem: Environmental > Aquatic > Marine > Unclassified | place: Southern Ocean | collected 2014-10-08 | reverse complement strand
GATCTCAGCCTGGCTGTCGTAATCGGCTGAAAGTGAGTAAATATCAGTAATTTTTTGGTAAAGCCTGCGCTCACTCAGACGGATTTCTCGAATCCGCTCGAGCATTTCGTCGAAGTAGTCTTTGCCGAAATGCTTGATTTGCTTTAGCCGCTCGTCGTCCATGGCGAATCCCTTGATCACAAACTCATGCAGCACCTTCGATGCCCATTTTCTAAATTCCATTGCCCGATACGAATTCACTCGATAGCCAACCGCCAAAATGGCGTTGAGGTTGTAGTATTTTGTTTTTGTTATTTGAGTTTTTCCCTCGATTGCGCCGTGTTTAGTGGTATTTTCCAAAATGGAAACAACCACTTTTTCATCAAGCTCTCCCTCTTCAAAAATCTTCTTGAGATGTTTGGAAATTGCGGGAACATTTACTTCGAATAGTTCTGCCATCTTTTTTTGCGTGAGCCACAGCGTTTCATTTTGAAAAAATACGTCAATATTCACCTTTCCTGAAGTGGTCTGAAAAATAACGAAATTATTGAAAAGCTCTAATTCTTGGCTCATAGTTCAAGTTTTGATTAAATCAATTTGACGAGCAGATTCAGGTGTGAAATTTAGTAAAACTTCAAGTAAATCTTTGTGCTGCTGTGGGTCAAATCCTCGGAGATAATTTTCAGCCACCACCTCACGAAATCGACGCAATTCACGCAATGTTGTTGCCTTATGAAATGCTTGTCCAATTTCATCGAGAATTTCCATCGTACACTCGTAGCTAATCTTCGCCGTGGACTCATCGCGTGCACGTAATAAATCTGTTGCCATTGTTAAAATCTGTCGCGCAAAAGATTCTTCACTGATTTTTTTAAGCGTTTCTTGACGATAACGATTCATCGGGTAGAGATAAAAGTTTTTCTGCATTTTTTTGCACTCTTTCGCGAATAGCGGGATCTTTAATTTTCATTTTGAAATTTTTGTCGCGCGGACGAATGTTAATCAGGGAGATAAAACGAATGCGCTTTGTTGGATCTTTTTCAAAAAGATAAAAATTTGCCCCCCATAAATTTTGTTGTTTAGAATCATTTTCAAGTAAAACTGCTTCAGCGTCAGCATGCACTTCACCACCAACTGCAATAATATCTCGCTCAATGTCAACGACAAATTTAACCATTTTTTCGTAGCTTTCTTCGGCTCAAATATTTTTAAAATTTCTCAAAAGTTCAATTTTTTGAATCGCAATGGCGTGTGGTAGGTACTCCACATGTGAAGAAGTCGAGAAAATAATTTCCGAAACATTTGGAAATTTTTCGAAAACTTCAGTTTTTAGCTTTTGCAAATCCTCAACACTTTCCAGTTTTGTCTCACGAGAATTCACCACACCAGCCTGCAGAATTGTATTTTCAGGTAATTTAGAAATTTCGCTCGGCTGTGAAAAATCGATCCCAACTCCACAATTTGTTTCAGCCAAAGTATTAGCGATTTCTTGTGAAAAGTTTTGGAAATAAGGAATCACCACAACTTTCGTCTCTAACTCTCCAAATTTTTTGTAAATCTCAGTTACTTCAGCTGAGTCGTAATTTCCCCACGCTAATTCGAGTTCGTGGATTTCAATCATTTTTGCCCCTGCCTCGACCAAGGCTTTCGCTTCAGCAAGCAGATTTTCAGCAATAGCTGCTCGCAACTTCTGCGTATCTTGGTAAAAATTATCCACGCAAGCATTCGCAAAAGTAAAAACGCCAGGCAAAACAGCCTTGGTGTTTTCATCAATAGTTTTTGCGAATTGGAAGTCGGCTAGAGTTTTCGAGGGACTGTAACTCAGCTCACCTTCAATAACAGGCTCGCCGTAAAGCGTATTAGTATTGTAAAAACGGTGAATTCCGCGACGAGTAATTCCATCCCAAGCCTGCATGAAGGGCGAAAAAAGATCTGTCCAGCGGATTAATCCATCTGTCGGTATTTCGATCCCGGTTTTAATTTGCTCGGAAACTGCCCTGCGAATATTCGCCTGAATTATGCTTTCAAGCTCTGTCTCAGAAATTTCCTCACGATCAAATTTGTGCAAATTAGCTCGTAAAGAAGCTGTCTCTTGGTCGGATGAAATTTTGGGGAAAATTCCAGTGGTGGTAGTTGTTGTCTTCAATTTTAATAAGTAAAAAAAGCCAAATGATTTTAACAATTTTGGGCTAGAAAACAAGAATTTTAGGCCTGTTCTAAGGAAGTCAAAAACTATTCAAAAATCCACTCCTGAGAAGAATCAGTTGAATCAAGACTGTCGATCTGAACATTTGCCTTCTTTACACCATTCACCACATCAAGATAAAAATTGCCCAAAGTTGATTTGATTCGATATTTGTTTCCAGTTGTAGGCTCTAAAATCCATTCTTGAGCAGGATTAAGCTGATTACCCCAAAGCCAAACATTAGTCTTAGCCACACCAGCACCCCATTGAACATCAAGATAAAAATTGCCCAAAGCTGATTTAATTCGATATTTGTTTCCAGTTGTAGGCTCTAAAATCCATTGTTGGACAAAATTAGGTGTTCCATCAATTCTATTGGGGACGCTATCCCATATAAAAACATTCGCCTTTCTCATAGCAACAGCGCCACTGATATCTAAATAAAAATTACCCAAAGCTGACTTAATTCTGTAATTGCTATTTACAAGCGGCGTAGATGTTTTTCTCGCATTGTACAAAGCCACAACTTCTGACGCAGAAAGAGCAACATTATAAACACGAACATTTTTAATATCTGCCTTCAAATATCTATTTTGATCCGACGGAGCCGAACCGTCAGGATTACTATGCCTTAAGCCAATTAGCATTTTAGCATTGCTAAAAGCATGAGCCAATCGTCTATCCTCTCTTAAAAATCTTTTACCATTTCGATATAACTCATATTTATTGTCACTATAAATAGCCACAACATGAACCCAATTGCCCCAAGACGGTTCCCTACTGCCATGATCCGTTGGATAATCTGGCCAATAAGAAGTTCTCAACCAGTTGTTACTTCCAAATAACCAACCCGTATTTTTAGACCCCCAAACATTTTCATTATAAACAGCAGAATCAAAAACATCCGATCCTTCTTCCTGTATTGTAATTAAGCCCCCAGCCGCTTGATTTAGACTAGCCTTAGTAGAAAATTTAACCCAAGCAGAAATAGTCTTATTCTTTATTGGACCAATATTATTGATTTCAATATAATCATTAATACCATCAAAACTATAAGAATTCTCAGAATTCGGACTTGCGCCACCGCGAATTACACCATTATTGCTATTACTGCATGAGTAATTTCTAGTATTCCCATTAAGAGTAATGTCAACGATAGGAGGCGGACCAATATAATTGGAAATTGCCCCCTCATAATTTTGATCATTTTGATTTATTCTCAAATTAGAATAGTTCTTAAACCACGGGCAAAAGATAAAACCGCTTTTTGTTGGCGTTACATTACCGCTCCAGCTTATTCGTATTTGACTATAACGATAATAACCATTGCTATCAGTTTGCGTTTGCCCAAGACCGTCAAGAGTAACAGTCACCCCACTAATACCAGCGCCATTTTCATTAATTATTCTGCCAGAAATAGCATAACGTCTATCCCTCGGATCATCGCTATCATCTGCTAAAGCTGTAATTGGTGAAAATAAAACTAAGCCCAACAAAAAAAAGACTAAAACAAATCTTATTTTTTTGAAGATATTCATTATATTAATATTAAATAGATTGCAGCTTAGTAATAAGTGTATTGATTTGCAAAAAATTTCTTTTTTTATGAATGCTTTTTGTATGCACATACAAACAATTAAGTAAAAATGTTTTCGTAAAGATAAAAACTTTGGATTATCAAATCTCAAATCTAATATTTGCTATAAAATCCACCCGTGAAGTCCCGACCATTTCTCGAATTCAAAAAACCAAACTTTTTAAACATCGCGCAGCTATTCTTTAACTTAGGAATATTTCTTCTTCCTCTGCGATTCCGCAGCCTACTTTACGCAGGAGACGCTTATTCACATGGTTTTTTCAATGAATATCTCGCTTTTTTTCTGCACGCAAGTGAAATATGCTTTTTCTTTTCACTGCTAAGCGTCGGACTCGCCTTCGTCTTTAGAGAAATTAATTCTCAAAGTTTTGCTCAAAATTTAGAAATTCCCAGCCAGAAACTTCTCCTACCTTTTTTATTGCTCCTCACGACTTCAATCCTCACAGTTCCACTCGCAGAAAGTCCTTTTCTCGCGCTACTACATTTTTTTCGAACGCTAGAGTTTGCTTTGCTTGCCTTTTTTGTTGTTACAAAAATTTTTGATCTGCATGCTGTTTTGAGGATTCTCTTTATTTCAATCTCGCTACAAGCCCTCTTGGCGATCACGCAGTTTTTTGCTAAAGGCGAATTGGGATTACATTTTTTAGGAGAAAGCTTTTTCACCACAGAGACTTTCAATGTTGCCAAGACAGTTCTGCCTTCAGGTGAAGTGCTTGTTCGTGGAATGGGAACATTGCCTCATGCCAACATCCTCGGAGGAATCTCCGCAATTACACTCCTCTTTCTCGCCAGCTATTCCCGCAAAAATATTCTTAATTACTTCACGGCCTTTTTGATTTTCGTCGGAATGTTTTTCTCTTTCTCTAGAGCAGCTCTTCTTAGTTTTTTCATCGGAATTAGTATCTTGCTTATTTTTCAGTTCCGCCGCCGCATTGTTTCCACGATGATAGTTGCTGTGATTTTTCTAGTTTTAATTATGAATTTCGGTTTGTCTTTTTTTGCCCGAGTTGAATCTAGCTCAGAGATTCCGACACGTTTTAATCAGATTCAACAGGCTCTGAATATTTCCAGTGAAAATATTTTTGGTTTGGGTAAAGGAAGCTACACAGTCGCACTTGCGCAAGCTCAGCCAGATTTACAATTTTGGCAATTGCAACCTGTTCACAATTTTTTCTTGCTAAAAATGACTGAGGAATCTGTTTTGGTGGCTTTAGCTTGGATCAGCATTTTTGGGTTTTTAGCTTGGTGGTCTTTTCAAAAAAAGAAATTTGAAGCTTTGTCTGTCTTGACTGCGATTTTTTTACTCGCAAATTTTGATCACTATTTCTCGACAAACTTCACGGCAGAAGCACTTCTTTGGTTAGCGCTGGCTTTCGTCGTCGTGGAGCTGTCTGAGGGGAAACCGAAATTTGAGAAAAACAAGATACTTTCTCAACGCTAGAACCTGTTTGATATTTCCTTCTTAGGAAAGAAGCATAAAAGCACTCAGCATAGCAGCATACAGTTTTCACTATCAGCTTCTTCTTCAATATTCTATTTTGCTAAAATTGATCCAACTTAACTTCAGCAAAAATGTCTCAAAACTCCAACAACGCAAAACATGTTTTCTTTTATCTGATTTCTTTTTTCACACTCTGTTTCACTGCTATTGGAATTGGGCAAGTCATTTTTCAGCTTATTAATTTCACAATTACAGAAAGCACACCGAGCTATTCTGGTGAATTTCAAAATGATATTTTGCGTTTTGCCATCTCTGCGCTAATTATCGCTGCACCGATTTATTATTTCGCGACGCGGAAAATTAATTCCGAACTCGCAAAAAAATCTCTGGATCCTGATGCCGCGATCCGCAAATGGCTGATTTATCTTGCTATTTTTATCACCTCCGCCGTCATGATTGGTGATTTAATCTTTACTCTAAATTCCTTTTTGGCAGGTGAAATCACTCTCAAATTTTTCCTCAAAGCTTTAACCATCCTGACTATCTCAGGAAGCTTTAGCAGTTATTATTTTTTAGATTTAAAAAGAAAAGATTTAAAACGAGGACTAAGAATGAAAATTTTTGGTGGAGCTTTCATCATTGTAATTCTGGCTTGTTTGACAATTTCCTTTAGCATGATTGATTCACCGAAAAAAGCACGCGAAATTCGTGAGGATCGCGAGCGAATCAGCGAGTTGCAACAAATTAATTATTCGATCGGTGATTTTTTGCGCAATGAAAAAAAGCTACCGCAAAATTTGGATGAACTAGTTAGCGAATTTTCTTTGCGTGAAGCATCTTTACTTGATCCAGTTTCTGAAAAAAAATATGAATTCGAAATTATTGGTTCTAAAAAATATAAGCTCTGTGCCGAATTTACTCACTCCAACAAAAATTTAGAAAAACAAATTCGCAACAACTGGGTTGATCCGCAGTGGAGCCATGTTGCCAGTAGGCAGTGTTTTGAGGTCAAAATAAATAAGGGTGGAGATGATTTTCCGAATTTCGATGTGATGCCACTTGATTCTTAAGGAGCTCTTTCTTGAAAATTTACATTCAGGTACTTTATGAATTTTTAGGAAAGCGTAACAGCATACGACATAAAAAATATTGATGGAAGAAGCTGATAGTGAAAACTGTATGCTGCTATGTTGAGTGCTTTTATGCTCGGCAGCTCAATTTAAGAATTAACGTGCTGAGTAGCAAGGCTTTATTTAACTCCTCCCCCATGCTCGGAACACCTCTAACCCCCACCGCGACGAAACTCTTGATGCTTGGTTGCGGAGAGCTCGGTAAAGAAGTGATTATCGAGGCACAGCGACTCGGTGTCGAAACCATCGCTGTCGATCGCTACGAAAATGCACCTGGCATGCAAGTCGCACATCGCAGTCACACCATCGACATGCAATCGGAAGAAGCATTGCGCGAAGTGATTGAAAAAGAAAAACCAGATTTCATCGTGCCAGAGATCGAAGCGATCAACACTGAACTTCTGATTAAACTGGAAAGCGAGGGCTTCAATGTGATTCCAACGGCACGCGCGGCGAATTTGACGATGAATCGAGAAGGCATTCGACGACTCGCGGCGGAGGAATTAAATCTAAAAACAGCGAAATATGCTTTCGCTGAGACGCGCGAGGAATTCGATGTGGCTGTAAAAGAGATTGGTATTCCTTGTGTCGTGAAGCCAATTCAGTCTTCGAGTGGCAAAGGTCAGTCGACTGTGGAATCTGAGGCTGACATTGAGAAAGCTTTTGAATACGCGCTTTCTGGTTCGCGGGGCAAAAGTGAAAAAGTGATTGTGGAGGAATTCGTGAAGTTCGACACGGAAATTACTTTACTGACGGTGCGCCACAAAGACGGCACGAGTTTTTGTGATCCGATTGGACACATTCAAAAAGCTGGTGATTATCGGGAAAGCTGGCAACCACAAAATTTCACTTCAGAGGTTTTGCAGAAATGTCAGGAGATGGCGCAAAAAGTGACGGATAATCTTGGTGGTCGTGGAATTTTTGGAGTGGAGCTTTTCATCGCTGGCGATGAGGTGATTTTTAGCGAAGTCTCTCCGCGTCCGCATGACACGGGTTTGGTGACTTTTTTCTATTAAGCCGATATTTTTTACTTTTCAATTCTTTTACCCGAAAAATCCACGCCCCACTCATCGAGTCCTCCGTCCGCGCGCGGTTGAGCGAAGTGCATTTCGAAAGCATCCGCCGGAATTTCCTCCCAAAATTCCCAGTCAAAAATTTTGTCGAGTTTTCCCGCGTCGAAGGCCTCGAGCATTAATTTTTGCCGACGAAGATTGTCCTCCTCTGTCCGCTCCCAATAATTTTCACTTTCGTCGAGCAGTAAATCAGCTTGTCGTGCAAAATGCGGATTTTGGAGAATGACTTCGAGCGCTTTTTTTGGATTATCGAAATACTGTTTTTTGGTGACGACGTGAAGCGCGCCCTCAAAATTCACAATCGGACCGGGTGGCAATTTGCCGGATTTTTGAAGCTGCACTAGTCGGCGCAATTTGAGTGCGCTGACCGCGTCCGCGAAAGCCATCTCTCCGAGCTCGATTCCGGTGAACTCCGTTTTGCTTTTGCCCTCCAGTGAGAGAGAAGAGTTAGCCGCGTATTGCATCTCTTCTTTTTGAATAAATTTACTTCGATTCTCAGTTACCTGCCGAGTCGTCGAAAGTTTTTTGAGCGCTTCTTCGAGTCCGTCGCGATCAGCGAGCCAATCCAATGCGAGGTGCGGAGAAACTTCTTTCAAAAATTCGAAATACGCGGTCAAGAATTCCGGCGTGAGTTTAGGAAAATTGAAATCTCGATCGTGATCCAGAAATATTTTAGAGCAGTCACGCGGATCAATTTCGGCAAAAACAATCTCGGGATTTTGCGAGGCGACATCTCGCATCAGTTGATCGTAGTTTGCGAACGCACTATTGTCTCGCCAACGTGTCTCCAAAGATTCACCATTTTTTAGATTCGCAATCGTCTCGATCCCCAAAATGCTTGCCTGCGCGCCAACACTCGCCAGCCATTCTTTTTGTGTGGAATAATGTTCAGGATCGTCGTGATTAAAACCACACATAAAAATATCACTCTCGCCATCTCGTCGCCAAACGGTTTCATTCACGCTGTCATTCTCGGGATCGAAATCTCCACTCTCCCATTTTTTGTGCGCGACGGCGCGTTGCTCACGCAAAGTTTCGAGAATTTCAAAAGTCCGTCGTTTCGGATGTTCGGATGGTAATTCGCCCCAGCATTTTTCAAGTGTCGCAAAATGTTCTTCGAAATCGGGATGATCGCGGAAGTCGCCGGAAAAATATTTTTCTCCGTCGAAAACTTCGCCGATCGGTTCGTGCACGCTCGTCAGTGCGATGACTGCTTTTTTTACTTCCTCGTCTGTTTCTTTAATTTCGATTTTGGGCAAATTCAAATCTTGCAACGCTTTTCTCGCCATTATTTGCACTTTTTCATTTCCGTCGTGGTCAAGTCGGCGTTGTTTGGCGGGCGAAATTTCGACAGGATTGTTCATTTTTTCCAGTTATTCTAACATTTTTTTCATATTTTTGCAATCAGCGAAAATCAACGACTTTTTTACTAATATCCGTGAGTGAGTTTGAGTTGCATGTTCGGGCGATTCTTGGTTTGCCGATTCCGGAGATCGAGACGATTAGGGCGGGTGCTTCGCGGGTGATTCTGGCGGCTACGAATTCTACTCGGATTAAGTTTGAGGGAATTGCTGAGGCTTTGGTGGAGGAGGGTACGACGATTCGACTTTTTGGCAAACCTTCCTCGCGTCCGAATCGTCGGATGGGGGTTTGTTTGGCTTTGGATGTGGATGTGGAGGGGGCGCGGGGAAAGACGGGGAGGATGTTGGAGAAGGTTAGGGTTTTGGAGGAGTAAATTGATATTCAATGTGTAGCGTATCAAAGGGTTCCCTTCGGAGCTTTGCGAGACTCTATCGAAAAAACTTCTATTTTTTTACTCACTCTCTTGTCGTTCCTGCGAAGACGGTAATCCAAAAACCAGAAAGCAGGATTATTATTTTACGGTTGTTTTATAGATGTTTTTCGTAAATCTTGGACAAGCTCTAACACTCCTATCGCAAAATGACAGTAATTTTCCTCAATCAAGCAAAGGTGTTTCAAATTTCATTTCTAAAAAATTATTTTCATATCTATCCTCATTCCATTTTTGTAAAATTTCTTCTACTTTTTCTCTTGGCAAAGCATAATGTTTACGATTTGTTTCACGGATAATATCCACGAAATTTTTTTCAGGATATTTCACAAACAAACTTTTTGCCGAAAAAGCATCTTTACTTTCACCATCGATTAGCATTTTGATGTAAAAATCTTGCACTGCTAAATTAACAAAATCACGCTTCTTAAAAATAGGAGCAAATTCATTTTCTAAAATCTGTGCATCTTCAGACCCTACTCTAAAACTCAACATCGTACCCACATTACCAAAAACCGTTTTGCGAATTTTTTCTTCCAATTGCCCTAAAAATTGGTGAGCAATGATTAAATTTAATCGATATTTTCTAGCCTCAGAGAGTATCTCTCCGAATGTATCTGTTGCGAAATTTTGAAATTCATCCACATAGAGATAAAAATCTCGACGCTGCTCTTCTGATGTATCTGCTCGGCTCATTGCTGATTGATAAATTTTCGTAACCATCATTGCTCCAAGCAACTGAGAGTTTTCCTCGCCCAATATTCCTTTGGGGAGCTTAACAAGTAAAATTTTACCTTCATCCATAATTTTTCGTATTGAAAAACTATTTTTTGGCTGACCAACAATATTACGAATTAATTCAGTAGAAACAAATTGACCAACTTTATTCAAAAGTGGCGTAATCGCTTCGTTATCAAATTTTTCGCTCCAAGCTGCAAACTCATTTACCCAAAAATTTTTAACAACGGAGTCATTAATGTTGCTAACTATTTTTTGACGGTAATTTTTATCAGAGAGCATTTTTAAAACAGAAAGAATTGTTGTATTTTTATTTTCTAATAATGCCAACAATGTATAACGAAGAACGTGCTCTAATCTTGTAGTCCAATTGGTTCCAAATAATTTTTTGAAAATATCTATAATTCCGATCGTTACTCTTACCCGCATATCTGGTGGTACATCTTCCAATAAATTGAAAGCAACTGGAAAATTAGTATCACTCGGATCTATCAGCACAACATCATTTATTCTGTTTTCGGGCATATGACGTAAAACACTATCCACTAGATCTCCATGAGGATCCAACACACAAAGCCCTCTTCCAGACTTCAAATCATTACGAATAAGCAATTCCAAAAGTTTTGATTTACCAGATCCAGATTTTCCTACAGCGTAAAAATGTCGACGTCTATCTTCTGTTTTTATTCCAAAATCAAAATTTTGATTGTGGAAATTTGTCGTAGCAAAAAAAGAAATTACATCCCCTTCTGTAGGAAGTGTCTCTGGTGGATCAGATTTTTTACTTGCAACATGAACTACATTCGGTATTTCTTCCTCATTGGGCAAATGAAAAACAGTTGCTAGTTCTTTTTCGCAAAGAACATAACTATCTGTAAGTTCTCGTTTTTGCATTTTTTTTATGAGCTCTGTCTGGCGCAATGGAATATTGGCTTTGAAACGATTGAAATCGGTGGTGTTGAATTGGTAGATTGCACCAAATAAAACTTTGAGTTTGTCGTGCAGATTGATAGGACTTTTTTTGTCTGCCCAGTAAGCCACATGCAAAGATGTATTGTAAGACTTATGACTGTTTTTTTCCTCAAAGAGTGTTTTTTGCTCAGCAGTAATCCCCTGCATACCTTTTTGTTTAAAGTAATATTTAATACGAAGAATATTGTGAAATTTATTGCTCCATTTTTTGATATGTTGTTTGAAGTTAAACCATGTATTATCTGGTTGCGGTGAAATAATAATCTGCAAACAAACCTCTTCATCTTTTGTTGTTTTTGACAATATGGATAAAACTCCAGCCATAGAGTCTTTTTTAAATTCTTCAAATTTTTTAATTGGAAAAATATCTGACTTTTCCAGCTTTATTTTTGCTACAACAACATTGTGTGTTTTTGTAATTTTGGCAAAATCTAAATAATCGTCAACGATTTCTATTTCACAAGTTGGGTACATAGCATATATTTGTCCTCGAAGTAATTGAGAATATTTCGCTTCGATATATGCGTAAAAAGTAATATGCTGCTTGGATGAATGAACCTCAAGTGAAATTATTTTTTTGGAAAAAAGTTCGTGAAAATTAATTAGAAGTTGCTCAAAAAATCGTGAAAAAATAATATGTGGCTCTTGCTGATAGGATGATACTTTTTCACGCAAGTCTTCTTTGTCCGTTTGAGGAATACGAATTAAGAGAATTTTTTTCATAGACTGTGGCTAAATTACCTCACTTAAATAACACTGATCACAAAAGATTTTTTCTGCTTGTTTGGGCGAAAAAGTTGTTTGATTTTTTTCGCCACACTTTTTGCAATTTCTTTCCCGCAATCTTCTTAAATTTCTTTTTCGCATTCGTCTTTCATGACGAACATCAGGATGAAAGTGGGGAAGGGGTAATCGCATTTTGCGATAAAATTCGAGCTCAAATTTTTGAATCTTGAATGCCTTAGCGGTTTTTTCACACTCAATCACCCAGTTTAAAACTTCGTCGGAAGTTTCATTTATGGTCTTGGGTAATTTTTTCGCAGGAACTATATTTTGAATATTGAGTTTTTTTTCATTTCTTTCTTTCCACTGCCAACCTTGTTTATCCGCCTCTTCACGAGTCAGATAAAAATAATCTTGAGCAATGCTCTCATTGTAGGCTAGCGGAGAAATTTCTTTTGGAAAAAACTCACCCCATTCTCCAGTCCGCATCATGTGCTGAATAATTTTCTCAAGCAATTGCTCATATTCTTGTTTGGAATACTGTTTGTTTAAAATACAATATTCAGCATTTTTTAGTCCCGTACAAGCAAAAAGATTTTTTATCTTGGAACACTCGTAGCAATAAAGAACATTAAAACTGTTAATTGAAACCAATTTTGAAAACAACATCCGAGAAACTCCATGCCCTACCCCTTCACATTCATACAAAAGCTCATTCGCGTCAGTTCCTCCGTAATAATCAACATCAACGCAATCTTTAGCATTTGTTAAGTTTCCACAAAAAGAGCAGTCTTCTAGATTGCGACACTCAAAGCACTGTTTAGCATTTTTGCAATTCTCTAAATAATTACCAGAAGACTCCTCTGTCTGAATACTTTCCATAAATTTATTGGGGAACTCTTTTGCAAAGTTATTAAATTTTTCTTGATATTTTTCCAGCGTAACAAAATCAAAATTAATTTCTTGCACTTTTTGTCTGTATTCTTCTTTGGAAAGTTGCTTATTGAAAAAATAATATTGTTTATTGCGTAAATTTACGCTTCCAAAACAATTTTGACAGCCAATACAGTTCTTCAAAAAAAGAGAATCTGAGCAGCTTTTACAGTTTTCGGAAAAAAGTAAGTTGTAAGAATTTTCACAGTTAATACACTCATAGCAAAGTTCACAATCAAAAATTGATAAATTATCTACGCAGTCTCTGCAAGAAATCATCCATGTTCCATAAGCACAGTCTTCGTTTTTGCTAGCAGAAAAAATAAAATAAGAATTTTTGTTAAAAGAGGCACAATTACAGAATTCGGAATTTTGATTCTCGTTTTGTTGAATGCGAGCCATTTTTGGTACGACCCTCAGTAAATCAGAAAAATTTTCGGCAAAAGTTTTTTTGAAATCAAAATCTCGACCAAATTTTTTTCCATCCCAATAATTAGACCACCAGTAAGTATTATCATAAACAGGAAAAGGAACATCTTCTGAATACATAGCGATCATGCTTTTCCCTGAAGCACTACATTTTCTTTTGTATAAATTTCTTTCATTACGAAAAGCCAAGCGTCTTTGTTGACGACATTCAGGACATAATTTTGGCGGAGGAACCTCAAACACTTTTTTTTTAATTTTTGGAGAAATTTTTTTCAAAAAATCCAAATCACTGTCTGAGATTTGAAAATTTGAACGACATTTAAAGCAAGATTTCTGCATATAAATTGGAATTAGATTGTTTGATTGGAAAGATTACAATCTTAGAAGAGATTAAAAAAATGTCAATAAGAGATTGCACAGATTACTTTTAAGCGTTGATTTATGTCTTAAAAATAGGTAAAATAAACTGTGCATATACTCACACAACTATGGACTATTTATTTTTTGAAAAAATCGGTCTTTCTAAAGTTCAAACAGATATCTATCTTGTTTTATACAAGCTTGGTACCCAGCCAGCTTCAATTGTAGCCAAATATTTAAGTTTAGAGAGAACCAAAGCATATCGAAATTTATTGAAACTTGTAAAATTAGATTTAGTAAAAACAACACACCGCAATAATATTCAGGTTTTTTTTGTAGAAAATGTTATTAATTTAAAAAAACTTATTAGTAGAAAAGTAAATGATTTAAATTATTTAGAAAAAAATCAAGCTAGTATTGTTGAAGCAATTAAATGTGTAAAAATAGAAAATACTAATATTCCAAAAGTAACACTTTATGATAATTCTGAAGGAGTAAGCAATATTTTTGAAGATATTTTAATTAATGCAAAAAAACAAAAACTTTTAACAATTAGAATTTTTGCATCTAACACCTACGAAGAACAAATTGAAAATATCAAAATTAGTCAATACGCAAGTGATTTTTTCAAAGCACTGAAGAAAGAAAGAATCAATACAGATGAATATATTGGAATAGGCAGCTTAGTAATAGAAAGAATTGCTCATTTGAATAATTCTGATTTATTAAAAATGCCAGCTACAAAATCCAGCACAAATATAATTTTGGTTGGTCAAACTTTGTATTTCGTGGTTTACAACAATGTCCCTATGGGTATCAAAATTGAGAACGAAAACTTGGCTGATGCTTTTCATGCTTTGTTAGATGAAACAAAAAAGCACTGAGCAAGTGAGACTTAATTTTAGATAACAAAAAAACAAAGCCATGAATCAAAAGCCTCACTAAAATTAAAATCTTGGGGCTTTTTTGTAGTTCATGTCCAATTACTCAAATTGCTGATCAGGAATTATTTAAGCAAAGACACATAATTAATTTCACGTAAGTTCTACGTTCTACGTTTTAAGTTTTACACTCCTCGTAATTACTCCACCCCATAAACCTCCACCTCCATCGTCACATCCTCCTTCGGCTTATCCATCGCGCCTGTTTCCACTTCGACAATCTCATCGATAACTCGCATTCCATCCACCACTTGCCCAAAAACGGTGTGTTTAGAGTCGAGAAAATTATTGTCAGCTTGGTTTATGAAAAATTGTGAAGTGTTTGTGTTCGGTCCTCGATTCGCCATCGCAATCGAGCCACGAATATTTTTCAAGTCCGACACAAACTCATCCTCAAATTCCCCACCCCAAATTGATTCTCCGCCAGTTCCGTTTCCCGACGGATCTCCGCCCTGAATCATGAAACCCGGAATCACACGATGAAAAATCAATCCATTGTAAAACTCTCTTTCGCTCAGCCCCACGAAGTTTTCAATTGTCTTGGGAGCTTCGTCTGCAAATAAGCGAATCCAAATTTCGCCGTGATTTGTGGAAAATTTAACAACCGTGTCTCCCGTCTTCACACAGCGCTTTTGGTTTTCAGAATCTTTTTCACAATCATAATTCGGAACTTCGGAAATCTGAATTGATTTAGAGGTCATTTTAGAGGCGTTAATTGAACAAGCTGAAAATTCACAATCTGGCGGAACACGACTAACTGTCGAACCGTCAGGACAAACCTTGGCGTCTTCTTGGCAAAAAACTACTTCTGCTTTTTTGTCTTCAGCTTGTTGACAAGCTGTGAGAAAAAAAACTGTGCAAAACGCGATTATTATAATTCTTTTAGGCATCTTAAAGAAATTAATTAGTCAGTAACCAGCTCTGATTCTTCTCCTTCAGTGCCCACTGGAATATCTTTTTGTTCAATAGAAGCACTCTCTGTATCATCACCTGTGTCAATAATATTTTCTTCAGGTTCAGCTGAGTCAGTCTCAACAGATTCAACAAGCTCAATTGTTAGTTCTTTACTTTCAGACTCTTCTTCAGTCACCTCTGATGACGTCACTTCTAAATTTTCACTTTCTGGCTCAGAAGAAGAGTCTTCTGGCTCAACAGCCTCTTCAACATTCTCTTCTGAAATTTCAGAATCTTCACCAAGCAAACATTCTCCACGAGCGTACTCCCATCCATCACACTCTTTATTTTTTTCATCAATGCAAACTCCGAACTGTCCGCCCTCTGGATCCTCACGAATCTCGTAATGAAAACCATCTGCCAAACATTTCACTGCTGCAGGATTAGCGAGATCAGTAATCGGTTTCTCACAAGCAATCTCCGTGCAAGCTTCAACTGTGCCAGTGATACTGCAAATACAAGCGTTGCAACCATCGAGCTGAGGAACTGTTTCTCCTGGCTGATATTTCACGCCTTCGGATTCACAAAAAACTGCCGGTTTGGTCAATTCTAACCCACCCACTGAACAGCCAAAAAGAAGGATCGACAAGGCAATAACTGGAGCCTGAAATATTATTTTTCTTGAAATCATTTTGTTAACTTAAATTTTTTCATGTTGGAATAATTCTATTTTTAAACTTAGAGAATCTCAAAGCAAATCTCATTTTCATCAAATGTTTTATGCAGCCTCCGAAACGTTAAGCTTTGCTGCAGATTGAGAAATGTACTTCAAAGTGTTCTCATAACCATCTTCTGCCTTAAAGTCTGAGCAAAACCCATCTTCGCTAAGCTCAGCTTCCCTGAACTCAAGGAATTCATCCACGAGACTTTTATACAAAGCTAAGCTCTCCTTAATTTCATTCATGCACTGCCTCCACTCCCCATCATCAGCGGCAGACCAGCTAAAAGTACAAAGCATCGTCGTCAAGCCTCGCACAACATGCGCAATGTGCGCCTTGTCTTTTGGCTTAAAAACTTCGAGCCAATCAATATATTCCTTGTTAAATTCCAACACAGCTTCACTGGTCTTTTCATCAGCACAGTCATCAGGATTTTCTGCCTCTACGTTCATGTTTTATGATAATTAAAAAAATATAATCAGCCTATTTTTTCTACTTTAACCTTTTCAATTCTATTATCCTGGATCTCCTCAATAGTCAGCTCAACTCCACCCACACGAATTTTAGCATCCCTTTTTGGAATTTTTTTCAACTTTTCGAGAATGAGAAAAGCAAGGTTTTTTGTGGAAAACTCCTTGTGGGCAAGCTTAGTCCCAAGCTGCGAATCAATCTCCGAAAGCTGCGTATCACCCATCGCAAGCAAAGTGTGAGCGTTGAGCTGATGAATTTCCTTCTCTGAAACATCCTCCTCGTCCTCAATTTCTCCCACAATCTCCTCAAGCAAATCCTCAAGCGTAACCAAACCCAAAGTCCCACCATGCTCATCGACAACAATCGCAAGGTGGATTCGACGAGACTTTAGCTCTTGAAAAAGCGATCGAATCTGCCGACTCGCTGGCACAAAAATAGAATCAATTAGCTTGAGCTTGGTCACTGGAAGAGTCTTTTCGCCTTCGTGCTCAAAAACCTGACGAAGTGTCAAAATCCCCACCACCTTGTCAATTGTTTCGTCAAAAATCGGAATGCGCGAATGAGTGATTTTTTGAAAAAACTTTTGCGCTTCTGCGACTGTGGAATCTTTCGAAAGCGCTTCAATTTTGACACGCGAAGTCATCACTTCTTCCACCTTCGTGTCAGTGAACTCCAAAACATTTTGGATCATTTCTTGCTCATGTTGCTTGATTTCTCCAGATTCAGTACCAAGACCCACTGCTGCTACGATTTCTTCTTCAGAAATTTTTTCAGAATGCTTTGCGCCTAACGCATACAAACCTTTTTCAACACACCAAGTCAGCGGAGAAAGAACTTTATCCAAGAGAAAAAGAGGATATGCTATCAACAAAGCAAATCCCTCATTGTGTTTCTGGGCAAAAGCCTTCGGAATAATCTCACCAAAGATCAAAACTAGGATTGTCATTACTCCTGTCGCAATTCCTAAACCTTTCGAACCAAAAAGCGAAGTCGCCACCATCGTGGCCAAACCTGCTGCAAATATATTTACTAGGTTGTTGCCGATCAGAATAGTTGCGAGAAACCGCTGAGGACGAGACTTCAAGCCCACAATTATTTTTGCTGCACGAGTCTTCTTGTCCGCAAGTACTCTTACTTTTGCTGGCGAAAGTGAAACAAAAGCCACCTCAGTCGCCGAAAAAAACGCGGAAAGCAGCAGCAATCCGAAGAGAGAAAAATAGATAACGAGGTGAGGGTCTTCTGACATTTTGTGGGAGGATTTTAGCAAACTTGGACTAAAATACTACCAAAATAAATTAGCGAACAAGCTAAGGTCTTAAAACTCGCTAAAACACTCTAAAAAATGAGCTTCATTAAGATTCGCAAATCCTGCCAACTCGCTGACAAAATCCTTTTCGAAGTCATCGGAAATTTACGACGCGGAAAATCAGAAATCGAAGTCGCAGCTGAAATTCGAAAGCTGAGCCGAACCATCGCCAACGGACTCGCCTTCCCACCAATCGTCGCCTTCGGACGTAATTCCGCGACACCACACCACTCCCCGACCGAACGAAGATTGAAAGTTGGAGACATCGTGAAAATCGATCTTGGTGTGAAATATGAAGGATGGTGCTCCGACATCACCCGAACTTTTTTCACGCGCGAACCAAGTGAGTTTCAAGAAAAAATTTATAACACTGTTTTAGCAGCCCAAAAATTGGGTATTCAAAAAACGACAATCGGGATTTCAGGTAAAAATTTGGATACCGTCGTTCGCGATTTTTTAACAAAAGAAAGTTTTGGCAAAAACTTCATCCACTCCCTCGGTCATGGAGTAGGAAAAAAAGTACACCAAAGCCCAAAAATCTCACCAAAATCAAAAGCGATCTTAAAAATTGGTGATGTGATCACGATTGAACCAGGACTTTATTTCAAAAACCGCTTTGGGATTCGAATCGAGGATACTGTTTTGGTAGAAAAAGATGGAATAGAAATTCTGACTAAATTTCCGAAGAAACTTACTGTGCTTGAAATTTAATAAACTTCATCATGAGAACCAATCGTAAAAAATTCGACCAAACTTTGTTTTACGATAAAAAGCGCGCGAATTTTACGATTAACCGACAACGAACTTGCAAAACACATCTTTCCTTTCAGGCGATGAACACGAAGTGAAGGATGTTTGGGATCCGCAAGAAAAAGACTTAACTTTTTTTTAAATTCCTTTTGGATAGCTTGGGGAAGCTTGCGATACTTCTTGCGAAAACTATCAGAAAGGAGAATTTTCATACATCGAGATAATTAGTTAACTCATCAAAATCATCCGAAATAATAAATTTCTTTTCCATCTTGCTTTGAAGATGCGCTAGGTAATCGAGTAGATTTTTGTATTCATCCCACTCATTTTTACCCACAACGATTTTTTGCATGGATGTTTGCATCGCAAGAATTTTACTATTTTTAACGCTTCCAAAGCAACTCTCATTCATCTAAAATTAAACTCGTTCGTGAAAATTAAGCCCAAAATCGCGATAATTCAGTTTCCCGGTACGAATTGTGAATTGGAAACTCTGCGTGCTGTCGAAAGAAATGGCATGCAAGCAGAGATTTTTCGCTGGAACGAAAAGAAAAATTTGGCGCAATTCGACGGTGCAATTTTGGCAGGTGGTTTTAGCTATGAAGATCGTGGAAGAAGTGGACTGATCGCCTCGAAAGATCCACTGGTCGAAAAAATCTTTGCCCTCGCAAAACGAGGTGGGGTGGTTTTGGGAATCTGCAATGGAGCTCAAATCCTCGTCGAAACAGGATTAGTGCCCAATTTTGAATTTGGAAAATCAACACTCGCCCTGACTCGAAATCGACGAGTCCAGAATGACAAGGTCGTTGGTGAGAATTTTTTCAACAACTGGGTTTTTTTACGAGCGAATCAGGAAAGAAAGAATGCTTTTAATAATTTTGAAGAGAAAATTTTGCGCATTCCGATCGCGCACGCCGAGGGTCGCTTTTTTTCAGAAGACGCTGATTTGATTTCAAAAATCGTCGATGAAAATTTAAATGCTTTCACTTACTGCGATGAAGATGGTGAAATTCGACCAGAATTTCCGACCAACCCAAATGGCTCAATTTTGAATCTCGCTGGTGTGACAAATGCGGCAGGAAATGTCTGCGCGCTGATGCCACATCCCGAGCGAACAACTGTTGGTGATCCGATTTTTCAGTCAATACGAAAATGGATGGATGGCAAAATCGAGAAACCAAAAACACGACAAATTAAATTCGCCAAAGCAGTTTCTAAAATTTCAAAGAAACAAAAAAACGCAGTTGAGCTTTTTGTGAAGTTGAAAATCACAGACAACGAAGCTCTCTCCGTCGGTCGCGCTGCGGGAATAAATTTGGAAAAATTTCGCTTTTTTGGCTTCGACTTCAGTGGGAAATCGAATCCTCCAGCAGCCAAAGAGTTAATCGAAAAAATCATTCGCAGTGGTGATTTGCTGAATACTGAGAAGGAAGATATTTTTGTGAGATTCGAGGGGAAGATTTTTAAATTCGTGAAGGAACAAGGACTTGTCACAACGAAATTTGAATTACCAAAAAACCGCATTCTGGCGCGCGAGAAAGAAACTAGTCTCGATGATTCGCACGAAAAAAATCTGAATCAACGCTTGGGAAAAGCAACTATTCAAAATTTCATGAGTGGAGTTTTGTGGGGAAGTGCGGAGAGCAAGAGTAGCTTTGAGAAAGCTATTGCGAGAAATTTCTTTCATCATCCTGCTGCCCAGTTTTTAATTGATAATTTTTAGTCCTATTAATCCGATCAAATAATGAAAATCCAAATTCTTAATTGTGGTGGCACCTTAGACAAAAGCTACAATCCCGCACGCGAAATCCTAGAGCACACCCAGACCCATCTTGCTGAAATATTGGATCAAGCACGCATCAAAAATTTAGAGATCAAAACCGAAGAGGTTTTTTTGAAAGACTCGTTGAAAATGCAAAAAAAAGATTTTCAAAAAGTTGCACAAGCCTGCGAAAAATCGACCAACAAAAAAATACTCGTAATCCATGGCACTAGTAAAATGGTGGAATCCGCCAAACACACTGCGAACAAAAAACTCGAAAAGACAATCGTCTTTTTTGGGGCAATGATTCCCTACGAGTTTAAAAAAACTGATGCGATGTTTAATTTTGGATTTGCTCTCGCTGCTTTACAAACATTGCCGCATGGAGTTTTCATCACCATGAATGGACAAATTTTTTCCTACGAAGAAGTAAAAAAAAATAATACTAAGGCTGTCTTTGAGCGTATTTAACCAAGACTTATGTGTGGAATTTTTAGTTATCTCGGCAATCGCAAAAACGCTGGCAAACTCATCGTCGATGGTTTGAAAAAATTAGAATACCGCGGTTACGATTCTTTTGGCTTTGCCGAAAAAGTAAATGGCAAGATCCGCCTCACAAAAAAGGCTGGCAAGATTTCTGAATTTCGAGAGAACAGAAAAACTTTTGCCAAAACAAATCTCGCTCTCGGACACACCCGCTGGGCAACGCACGGCAAAGTAAATCGTTTGAACGCCCATCCACACATTTCAGCCGATGGAAAAGTCGTAGTAGTCCACAACGGCATCGTCGAGAATCATGCTGAACTGAGAAAGATGCTGCGGAAAAAAGGTGTGAAATTCACGAGTGAAACCGACACCGAAGTCATTCCAAATTTGATCGCAGAATTTTTACAAAAAAATTCACCACGCGAAGCGATCCGAAAAGTCGCACAAAAACTAACCGGTAGATTCGCTTTCGTCGCTACCGTCGCAGGAGAAGAAAAACTTTTCGCCGCCCGCAATGGTAGCCCGCTAATTCTCGGAATCGAAAAATTCTTTCCATCTGCACAGAAATTACAAAAAACTATTTCGAAAGAAAATAACCGCCTGCTGTCAAAAATTAACGGCAGCGCCTTCTTCATCGCCAGCGACACACCCGCTTTTTTGAGCTTCACCAAAGACGTCGTCTATCTCGATGATGCTGAAATGGTCGAGATCGAAATTTCACCAAAACAAGATCACTTCCACGCCAAATTTTTTGAAATCACAAAAGGCGCTGAAGTAAAAAAACGCATCATTTCACTGGATCTGAAAGAGAGCAAAGTTGAAAAAGGTGATTTCGCTCACTTCATGTTGAAAGAAATTTTTGAGCAAAAAGAAACCATTCACCGCGCGCTGAAACAGGATGAAAAATTGATTGAAAAAGTCGCGCAACTAATTCGCAAATCCTACGGCACTTTTTTCATCGGCTGCGGCACCGCTGGAAAAGTCTGTGCCACAGCAGAATACCTCTTCGCTAAAATCGCTCGTCGTCATGTGAATGTAATCTTCGGCAGCGAGTTCGATACGCAAGAACCTTTTTTGACAAACAAAACTCTGCTCGTCGCCGTCAGCCAAAGTGGTGAAACTGCGGACGTACTCGAGGCTTACAAAATTGCCAAAAAGCGTGGCGTCAAAACTGTCGGAGTAGTCAATGTAGCAGGTAGCTCCATCGCTCGCAGTAGTGATGTCGTCTTGCCTGTAAATGCAGGTGTAGAAAAAGCCGTCGCCAGCACCAAAGCAACCACCGCCCAACTCGCCATCCTCACTCTCCTCGCCTACACCCTAGCTGGGAAACTCGCTGAAGGTCGGCAAGTACTGGCTGAGGCAGGTAGTCAAATCGATGAACTGCTCAATCCTCGCTACTCTGAGCATCTGGAAAAAATCGCACGAAAAATCAAAAATGTCGAAAGTATGTATGTGATCGGCAAAGGTGCTGATTATCCAATGGCACTGGAGGCGGCGATCAAGTTACAGGAGGTGAGCTACATTCACGCGGAAGGTTTCGCGGCGGGTGAGCTGAAACATGGTCCGCTGGCGTTGATTACGAAAGGCACACCGCTGGTTGCTTTTGTGCCTGTGGGGAATTATCGGGAGGAGGTGCTGAGTAATGTTTCAGAGGTGAGGGCTCGGGGTGGGAGGATTATTGGGGTGAGTGCGAAGAATGATGGGCTTTTTGATGAGTGGATTCGGGTGCCGGATGTGGGTGATGCGCAGCCGATTGTGAATATTATTCCGATTCAGCTTTTGGCTTATCATTTGGCTGTGTTGCGAAAAAATAATCCTGATTTGCCGAGGAATTTGGCTAAGAGTGTGACGGTGAAGTAATTTGAAAATACTTAGAAATACAAACAATAATGCTTTTAAAATTACAATATGACTACAGCGCAAAATAATCACTGGCAAAAATCGACAATACCTCTAAAACATCTACTTTTATGGGACAAAAACGCTCGTTTCCCTGACAAATATTTCAATAAATCTGAAGAAGAATTAATCAAATATTTTTGTGCCCAAAAAAACTTTAAGATAGAAAATTTAGCAAAAGAAATTATAAAAGACTTCGATTTACCACAATCAGAAAAATTAATTATTTACGATAGCGACGGACAAAATATCGTGTTGGAAGGTAATCGTAGATTAACCGCTTACAAATTATTAGATAATCCTGATTTAGCACCAGACGACATCTTGAAAAATAAATTCCAAAAACTGAAACAAGAAATAGACATCAATAATGATTTTTCTTTTGAATGTCTCATAACAAATAATGCATCAGAAGGTTACCGTTATGTTGAAAGAAAACATG
>Ga0307989_1000583_pt1 | contig 23083 bp, 13 predicted proteins | sample EllFjometagen185_FD_203164 | JGI IMG/M metagenome (GOLD analysis project Ga0307989, IMG submission 203164) | Marine microbial communities from Ellis Fjord, Antarctic Ocean - #185 | ecosystem: Environmental > Aquatic > Marine > Unclassified | place: Southern Ocean | collected 2014-10-08 | reverse complement strand
TTCATCAACATCTAAATCATCATCACCTGTGTCGTCATCACCATCATCGCCATCATCACCCAAATCGTCATCACCAGTATCATCCCCACCATCATCTCCATCATCACCCGTATCCACCACAACAACTGCCCCACAACACTCATCAGGACATAAATCCTCAGGTACTGGAGGTTGTACACATTGTGCTTTCAAAACAGCACTGCTGTCTCGAAGTGACACAATCTGCGCAAGCGCACTCGCATTCAAAGTAGTAGCAAGATTCTTGTAAACAATATTTGCATCCTTTATCAGAACTTGGTGAGGTGCAATCGCTGATTTGTATTCAGCAACTATGCCTGCAACCGTTTCCTTGTATGCCGCTCTGTATTCAACAATAACAACGGTCAGAATAGATATATCAGCCCTGTACACTTCTCTCAGTGCCGCAACATTCGCTTTGTATTCAGAAACCCTAAATAGTGAAATCTGTATTGTTATGTTCGCAACCTGCACATTTTTCGTAGCTTTCAGTGCGGTAACTTTCTCCTTATATAGTGCGAGCTCATTTGCTCTAGTTGCCTGAAGAGCTTTGAGCTGTGGAGTATATTCTTCTTTTGTTAATTCTTTCGCTTTGTATTGAGATTTGAGTGCAGCTATCTGGTCGTTAACACCATCACGTACGTCCAAATACGCCTCTCTCTCCACCGCAACCGCAGCTCTGTATTCCGTTCTATATTCAGCCATAATAGCTCTCTGTTCGGCCACATACGCTTTGTATGCGTCCTTGAGCACTGCTATCTCGGCTAGATAGACTTCTTTTCTTGCAGCTTTCTTTCCTTTTTCAATTTCTATATTAGCTAGGTATCCTTCTTTTAGACCTGATACCTGGTTTGTTTTTTCTGTTTTAAGGGTTGAGATGAATGCTCTTGCCTCTGCAATAACCACATCCCTTGCAGCTTTATGAGAAGCTTTTGCAACATCTCTATCTGCTCTAATTGCAACTATCTGTGCTGTGTTAGCTCGTCTCTGTGCAAGGCTTGTTCCGTCCGAACATGAAGCTGGCACAGAAGCTTGGCATTCACATCCGCTTTCACATACATTTGGTTCTTCTAACTCTTCTTCCTCCTCAAGGTCCTCTTCATCATCTGAATCATCCGAATCATCATCTGAATCGTCATCTGAATCATCATCTTCATCATCATCATCTGAATCATCATCTCCACCATCATCGTCACCACCATCATCATCTCCACCATCGTCGTCACCACCATCATCGTCACCACCATCGTAATCTCCACCATCGTCATCTCCACCATCATCATCTCCACCATCATCGTCTCCCCCATCGTCATCTCCACCATCATCATCCCCACCATCGTCATCTCCACCATCGTCATCTCCACCATCATCATCTCCATCATCATCATCACCATCATCATCATCTCCACCATCATCATCTCCACCATCGTCATCTCCATCATCATCATCTCCCCCACCTCCACCTCCACCGCCACCTCCAGGACCAATACCAATAACCCCTCCACCTGCAGAACTAGCGGTAACAGATCCAAGACTCAACGCCGTTGTATCTATAGCATCCCCATTTGTCGCATACACCGTGTACGCATACGTTCCAGCAGTAGCCAAACTATCACTCAAACTTGTAGCAGTAGTTGTACCAATCGTACTTCCACCCCTCTGCACTGTATACGTAGTAGTTCCAGGGTTACTAGCAGCGCCCCAACTCATAGAAATTGTACAAGTAACCGTACATGTACTAGGAGAAACTGTCCCACTCACCGGCACTGCTGCCAACGTAGTAGTGGTATCGTCATAAGCACTTGCTGCAACCTCTGCAGCATTTCCATAACTATCAACCGCGTATATCTTGAAATAATATGTTGTATTAGGTAAAAGACCTGTAATAGTAGTCCCAGTCGTGGCTTGTGTTGCCAAAGTAGCATCGTCATCATTGTCCCATTCAGTCGTCCCCACCCCGCCTGATCCCAAAGCCACCTCAACATCGTCAGTCCCATACCAAATCTCATAATGAGCCTGTGCAGGAAGAGCTCCCCAACTTGCTTCGCTGGTAACAGCTGTCCAAGCAAGAGTTGCTGTTGTCTCATCAATGGTCGAAACCGCAAAACTAGCCAACCCCACTGGGTCAGTAGTATCCTCACAGGTTACATCACCTGATATAGCATTTGTATAAATAGCATGCTGAACCTCAACTGTAAAAGTATCAACTGTATCATATTGCAAATCTGTCCAAGCATACCATCCAGTTCCAGTTGAACTAGTAGTCAATCCTGTCACGGAACTAGCAACTCCGGCACCGGTAGCAAGAACCAATGTAACATCACCTGAAGCGTCTGTATCAACATTCTCATTCTCATCAACCGCCTTAATTGATACAGCAATATCTGTATTAATAGGAAATGTTAGAGGAGACAAATCATAATCAAAAGATAACGCAGTTGCCACAATATCTATAGCAACATTAGTATCCCCACTCTCAGGAGCTCCATCTCCAAATCCAGATCCAGCAGCATCAACTGTTATGTCACTATAATCCATAGCAAATTCCAATATATCATTATCAGTCACCCCACCAAGACCAGTCTTTAAATAAATTTTTAATTGATAAGTCTCATTCGCTCCACTAGCGATAGTAATCATATCGTTAGAAGCAAAAGTGATTGTTGTCTCACCAACAGTTCCCACCAAATCAGGAACATCAGTTCCATTCAAATACGCTCCAGCAATTGCGTCAGTCCAATCGGTAACACCATTCGCACTTCCCTGTGAAATCACAATTTGATCAATAATAGTTCCGAACCCATCAGTCGTAGCCAAGTCTTCAAATATAAAATCAAAGACTGTAACTTTTTCCCCTTCAGTATCTGCCAACGAAGAAATCGTCAAAGGCTCAGTCAAAGTAGCACTTGCAGCAACCGTACTATCCGCATCATTAGCTGCACTGATATCACTAGACGTAGCCTGCGTCAGAGCTCCTCCAGTCGCCTGGATTGCAAAAGTCTCAGCTGTGTCATACCGAACATCAGTCCAAGCATACACACCACTAGAAAGGCTCTGCACAAATCCAGTCGCAGTACTCAAAGTTCCAATTCCAGTACTTTTCGCCAATGTAATCTCAGTCACATCATCTGTATCTATATTACCATTAACATCAGTAGCCTGAGCTGTAACATTAAAGTTTGTATCAAGAGCTGTAACCCCAGGAGGTTTATTAGATTCAAATGAAAGCTGAGTTGCAGCAATCGCAAGAGCCACATTCGCATCTCCACTCTCAGGAGCTCCACTTCCAATCAACGAACCAGAAGTGTCCTCAGTAATATCACTAAAATCCAATTTAAATTCAAAATTATCACCTTCAGAAATACTTGAAAGATTTGTATTCAAATATATCCAAAGCTCATAAGTCTCACTTGTTCCATCCGCAACAGAGATCATATCCTCACTAGCAAAAGTAATAGTAGTCCCACCAACAGTTCCAGCCAATCCAGCACCCAAATCAGTCCCGTTCAAATAAGCACCAGCAATTGAATTCGTCCAATTCGCGACATCGTTCGCAGACCCCTGAGTAAACTGTATTGCATCTATAATAGTAGCCATTCCATCCGCTGTACCAACATCCGCCAAAGCAACATCAAAAACCAAAACCTTTTCCCCCTCAGTATCAACCACCGAATCTATCGTCAAAGGCTCACTTCCAACACCAACAGCAACTGTACCATCAGCATCCACGCTAGCCGTAAGAGTAGTAGATGTAACGTTCGTCAAATCATCATGCTGCGCTACAATTGTAAAATCCCCAAGGGAATCATACTGGATATCAGTCCAAGCATACGTCCCACTCGACAAACTTTTGACCAAACCATCTACAGAAGTCAAATTTCCATCTCCAGTAGCCTTCGCTAAAGTCACAGAGCGAGTTTCCCCAGTATCCACATTCCCATTAGCATCTGTAGCATTCACAGTAACATCAAAATCTTGTGAGAGATCAACAGTAAAAGGAGGCCTAGGAGGCGCAGCAGGATTGACTACAGGGATATTAATGTCTAATCCAAGCTCCGTTGCAACTATCGAAATCGCCACATTCGCATCCCCACTCTCCTGAGAACCACTGGCAAATGACGACGTGTCACCAACTGCAGGAGGAGCTATGCCTGTATCAGCTAATTTGAATTCAAGATTATCTCCATCGTTAACGTTAGACAAATCAGTCTCCAACCAAATTTTCATTTTGTACGTTTCACTCGTGCCATCAGCCACCGAAATCAGAAGATCGGGAACCATAGTAAAATAAATTGATGAATCATTAACCACACCATCATAATCGGCTGACTCACAAGCCCAATCATCCCCACACAACCTAGCTCCAGCAATAGCATCAGTCCAATCACCAACATCATTCGCACTGCCAGGAACAATTACCAACTCAGAAACAAGGGTTGGCAAACCATCAGCAGTTCCCAAATCAGTAAGTTTAAAATCAAACACGACCACCTCCTCTCCCTGAGTATCCTCAAGCGAATCTATACTAATAGGCTCAGCATAATCCCCAGCTGTGATCGTGCTATCTGGATCAGGAGCAGAAACATCAAACACAACAATTCTGGTCCCTTGACCCGTATAAAGCATATCAGAAGCAAGAGCCAACCCTGAAGAAGCTGCTGAACTTTGACTAAGTCCAGGAAATGAACCAGTAACAAAATCGCTCTGTCCAAGAACACTCACAGCAGCCTCACCATCCCCAATAGTAGAGATATTGTAAGCTAAAACACGATAATTATAATAATCAGACACATAAAGGTATGTAGAATCCGCAGCCAAACCTTTTGGATATTTTTGAGAATTTGCAGTTGTTACAGACACAGCACTCACAAAATCACTTTGCCCAAGAACATTAACAGCATTTTCTCCATCAATAATCCCATCACCAACATTGAACACCATCGTCCGATTATTATAATAATCGGAAACAAACAAATAGTTTCCACTAACTTCAACATCATAAGGATTTTTCAAAGTACTCTGAGTTGTTCCTGAAGAACTATCAGTAAAAAGAAGCTGACCCAAAACACTCTCAGCAGCCATCCCATTACTCAATGCTCCACTAACATCCCAAACCATAACCCTATGGTGACTAGCACTAGTCGCATAAAGTTTACCACCAGAAACAGTCAAACCTTGAGGCCCCCTAATAAGAATATTTGAAGCACTACAACAAGCATAAGCCGTAAAATTAGCCTGTCCAATAACATTGATAGCATTTTCACCATCAACAATACCATCAGCTACATTGAACACCATGATCCTACCATTGTAATAATCCGAGACATAAAGCTTTCCATCCGAATATGCCACACCTTTAGGCGAATAAAAAGTACTTTGAGTACGGGAAGAACCACCTGAGATAAAATCACTCTGCCCAAGCACCGCATCAGCAGTATAATCCACCAAAACATCACTCGTATTGAGATCAAACATCAGGACACGATTATTTTGATCATCAGCCACATAAAGTTTATGATTGACAGTGTCAATATCCAGAGCACTAGAGCCACTAAAACCTTGATTGTTCGGTCCATCGTGAGCACCATCTTTCACATAAGAGGGAGCTCCAACAGAGTCAGTATGCCCAACAACATTCACAGCATTTTCTCCATTGGTAATAGCAGACACATTGAACACCATCACTCTATGATTATAGTCAGTCACATACAAAAGATCAGAAGCAAAAGCTAAACCACCTGTACGCTTAAATCCATCTTGAGTTGTCCTTCCTGTACTTGTAGTAAAAAGATCTTGTCCAAGAACATTGGTCGCATTTTCACCATTTGTAATACCATCACCTACATTAAAAACCATAATTCTACTAAAAGTAGAATCAGACACATAAAGAGTTCCGCCATCAAGGAGAAGATCCTCAGCATAATAAAGACTGCCTTGAGTTACAGTGAACGCCGGAGGACACGTAGTAAAATCAGTAGAACCCAAGACCTTATCAGCAATCATTCCGTCAATAATCCCTCCACTGATATCATATACCATCACCCTGCAGTGGTGATCGAAAACATATAAGTTACTCGCATCTGCAGCTACACCTTTAGGATCTCCCAAATTATCCTGAGTATATCCAGCTCCAGTTCTAGTATCAAAATCATATTTACCAAGAACATTATCGGCAGCCATACCATTGGTAACAACCCCGCTAACATCAAAAATCAAAACACGATGATTGCTTCTGTCAGACACATAAAGTGTCCCCGAGTTAACAGTAATCCAAGAAGGATAATTCATAGTAGTTGAACTAGTACCTAAATCACTTGCATCAAAATTAGCTTGCCCCAAAACATTTTCCGCAGCTATACCATTTCCACTAAGAGAACCAACATCAAAAATCAAAACACGATGATTAACATCAGCCACATACAATTTATTAGATTCATAAGCTAAAGCCCGTGGGCTACTAAGAGTAGTAGAACTAGCCCCTGAAGAATTACTAGTAAAATTTGTCTGACCAATAACATAGTCAGCCGTATAATCCACGACCTCATTACTAGCATTAAGATCATAAACAAGAATACGATGATTAGAACCATCTGCAACAAAAAGCCGATTATGATCAGTGTCAACAGCAACAGATGATGGATTATAGAATCCATCATCAAGAGGCCCATTGTTATACCCATTCATTGTGTACGTAGGCGATCCCCCCGTATCAAGCTGCCCAATCACATTTACCGCATCCTGATTATTAGACCACGCATATGCGCCAACAACCAAAGTCGAAGCAACCAAGCAAACGCCCAGAAACACCGACGTGAATTTTGCAACAATGCTATTTGTTTTTATTTTTATCATCCTCTAATTATACCAAAAAACACCCCATTTATCAACCCCTCCAACAGAAGTAAACACACAAAACACACCCACCCCTGCACCCACTAGCCACAAACCTCCCCTACTCCCCCAAGATCTTCCTAGGCTTCGCACCGTCAGCAGGCCCAACAACACCCTTATCCTCCAGGATATCGATCAACCTAGCAGCACGTGCATAACCAACCTTCAAACGACGTTGTAGCAAAGAAGCCGAAGCTTTTCTTGTCTCCTTTACTAGGTCATAAGCTTGTTGATACAGCGCATCTCCAGCATCACCATCAGCACCAACCAATTTTGAATTCGGAATTCCATTCAGTTTCTTGCGACCAATTTCAGTAGAAATAACAGACGCATCGTAATCAGGCTCAACAGTTAATTTAACTTTGTTTGTAACTTTCTCAATCTCCTTTGTAGAAACAAACACACCTTGCACACGGAAAGGCTTACCCATTCCACTAGGCAGATAAAGCATGTCTCCACGACCCAACAAATCCTCCGCTCCAGCACCATCCAAGATCGTTCTAGAATCAATCTGACTCGTCACAGAGAATGCAATACGAGCAGGAATATTCGCCTTAATCAAACCAGTAATCACGTCCACAGAAGGCCTCTGTGTAGCGATAATCAAATGTATACCAACCGCACGAGCCATCTGCGCAACCCTACAAATAGAAGCCTCTACCTCCTTCCCAGCTGCCATCATCAAGTCCGCCAACTCATCAACCACAACCACGATCCTAGGCATCTTTTCACTTGGATTTTTCAAAGATTGGAACTCCTTTATATTACGAACTTTCGCCTCAGACAAAACCTGATACCTCCGGCCCATTTCCGCCACAATCCACCTCAAACTCAAAGCAGCCTTTTCAGGATCTTTGATAACTGGAGTCAGTAGATAAGGAATATGATTGTAAGGTCCAAGCTCAACTCTCTTTGGATCTACCATAATAAATTTCAGATCTTCTGGAGTATTTTGATACAAAAGAGCCATCAAAAAAGCATTCATACAAACCGACTTACCACTACCGGTAGCACCAGCAATTAGCAAGTGAGGCATCGTCTCCAAATCCGCAACAATAGGCTTTCCAGAAACATCACGCCCTAGGGGCAATTTCAATTTAGAATCCATTTTATCAAAAGCATCACTCTCCAAAATCTCACGCAAATGAACATTCGCTCGATTATCATTTGGCACCTCTATCCCAACCAAACTTCGCCCAGGAATCGGAGCCTCTATACGAATAGACTTCGCAGCCAGAGCCAAAGCAAGGTCACTCTTGAGTGTAGTAATTTTCGACAACTTCACTCCATCCGCAGGCTTCAGAGAATACTGAACAACTGTAGGCCCAACATTCGCCTCCTGCATAACCACTTCTATTCCAAATTGAGATAATTTGTTTCGAATATTTTCCGCATTTTTCATCAGTAATTTTTCATCAGACTTCACACTAACCACCTCAGAATTCAACAAATCCATTGAAGGAAATTCCCATTCCAAAACCTCAGCCACCTCCTGTTTCTTAGGTTCTTCACCTCCTTCTCCAGCCTCACCCTCGTCTCCTTCCTCACCTTCTTCACCACCATTACCATGTTCACGAACCAAAGACTCAGCAATCTTCTCACGAGCCTCTTTGTCAGGATCAACTTCCTTATTCTTCACAGCCTTATCAGAAGGATCCTCAACATCGATTCCATTCACAGCAATAGCCCTTTTGATCATCAGGTCGGGCACAACTTCCTCAGCCTCGTCCTCAGTCTTTCGGAAAATCTTTCCCATAAACCCTCTATCCATCTCCTCCATACTCAGGCTCTTCTGCTTTCTATCCTTTGAACTATTATCAATTTCGATAGTAATTTGAGGAGTCACAGCCTTGAGTATAGTTTTTAAAGAAGCTTCAAAAGTTAAAAGCAAAGAAACCAAGAAAATTCCAACAAACACAATCCCAGTCCCAATATTCCCAATATGGAAAATCTGCCTAAACACAAAATTCATAACAAATCCTATATACCCTCCATGACTACCAGCCTGTGCATAAGCCAAAATACTTTCGGTAGGCACCGCCATATGGAACACTCCCAGAATCGATACCAAGAATAAGAACATTCCAAAAATCCTCGAAGTTCCAAAAGTCATCTTCTTCGACACAAACATCATAAAAGCTCCAGCCGAGAAGAGAGCAGGAATCACATAGATCCCCCATCCAATCACAGGAGAAAGCATCTTGACCCAAACATCACCAATCAACCCAAAAGCTCCTTGAACACTCAAGATAGTAATAGCAGCCAAAACCAACAAGATAACAGCCCAAATCTCTCTAGCAATCTGCTTCTTCACTTTCAATTTTATAGAAGCCTTCTTACGCCTACGCGCTGTAGATTTAAAAGAAGCAACTCTTGTGGGAGTTTTTCTTCTGTAGGCAGTCGACTTTCTTGTATATTTTTTTCTTCTAGCCATGTTGGTGTAAATATAGCCAAAATCGGGCTTTGTGGCAATGTAATTCAGTACTTTTTCAATTTCAAAAACGGCCTCTCAATTAAATAGTAAGTAACTGAAGAAAACAAGGAGATTAATACAAAAGAAATAACAAACTTCCAAAGCAACGAAACTTCCAACTTCACAACCTGTTCAGAAATCACAAAATGCCAAATATAAAAACTGTAACTAATCATCCCTGCATAGCCAACAACTCTATTCCCCACCAAAAACTGAAACCATTTAGAAGCATAAGCAAATCCGAACATAACCATAGACGCAGACAAAGCAATCAACGAATGCAAAAACATCTGTAGAAAATAAATATCCCGGAAACTACTCTTGTAAACATGGAACGCATCCATTCCCAAATAAATCCCCACAAATCCAATAACAATCAGCGGCAGCGACACAAAATTCAAAATCTTCCGCCACGCCACACTCAGCCCTTCTCCCTTCAAAACCAAGAAAGATGCAAGCATCCCCCAAGCAAATTGATCCAACCTTCCAACAAAATTCTCAGTATAAATCATCCTTTGAGTAGAATTCCAAACCTCATGAAAATTATTCATATAATTACGATAAAAATACGAAATCCCCAACATCACACAAATCCCCAGGAGTATCCGCCACCCCTTCCTGCCAGACAGCAAGAAAAACAAAGGCAAGAACAGATAAAAAAGCATCTCCACAGACAAACTCCACAACACAGGGTTGATTCCATAATAAGTATCAATGCTAAAACTTTGCACAAACAAAGCATGACTCAACACGTCCCACATTCCCGCAACGGTCGTAAGACCCTCGGGCGTCAAAAAAATCAAAACGACAATAATAGAAAAGTAATATATAGGAGCAATTCTCAAAAGCCTCCTCAAAAAATATTGCCTATTCACACCATTCCTATATATAGATCGAAAAATCAAAAAACCACTCAGCGCAAAAAACATATCCAACCCCACATGCCCAGAATCAAAGAAATTCGTAAGATCCACTCCCCCAAGCGACACATCCCCCATCCTCGCAAGCCCCCAGAAATGGAACACAAAAACAAGAATAGCAGCCAACCCCCTCAAAGCATTGAATCCTGCCAACTTGACCCCGCTTTTCACTGAAGCTTCATTTGTCATGCGCCGATTCTAGCATTTTTCTCTCATTACTGCTATTTTTGAACCATGAATATTTTGGTCACAGGAGGCGCAGGATACATCGGATCAGTCACCGTTAATCGGCTAGTGAAAGCGAAACACAACGTGATCATTTTCGACAACCTTTCTACTGGAAACAAAAAAAACATCCACCCAAAAGCAAAATTCATAAAAGGAGATTTATTAAATGCCCCACAAATCAACGGAGCCTTCTTGGGAAATAAAATCGACGCAGTCATGCACTTCGCCGCTTTTTCACAAGTTGGAGAATCCGTAAAAAAACCAAAAAAATACCTAGAGAACAATGTAATAGGAGCCCTGAACCTCCTCAAAGCAATGCAAACCAACAAAACTCCATATATAATCTTTAGCTCATCTGCAGCAGTATTCGGAGAACCAAAGAAAACCCCAATAAAAGAAAAAGCCGAACGAAAACCTACAAACCCATACGGAGTTACAAAATTCCTGATAGAGAACTTCCTCGAAACCTATGACAAAGTTTACAAAATAAAACACGTATCCCTCAGATACTTCAACGCAGCAGGATCCAGCCGCGATCACAAATTCGGGGAAATCCACAAACCAGAGACTCACCTCATCCCACTTCTCCTCAAATCAATCAAAACCCGCAAAACATTCACAATATTCGGAACCGACTACCCAACAAAAGACGGAACCTGCACCAGAGACTACGTCCACGTTGAAGACATCGCCACCGCCCACATCACAGCCCTCACCTACCTCACAAAAAAGAAAAAATCCAAAGAATACAATCTAGGCTCAAGCAAAGGATACTCGGTCAAAGACGTCATAAAAACCTGCGAAAAAGTCACAGGCAAACGCATCAAAATCAAAGAAGGCAAAAAACGCCCAGGTGACCCATCAATTCTCATCGCAGACAACAAAAAAATCAAAAAAGACTTGAAGTGGACTCCCCGCCTCAGCCTAACTCAAATGATCAAGGATGCTTGGGAGTTTGAGAAGACATTGTAAACACACACACACACACCATGATCCCACTCCTCAAAAAACTATTCAGAGAAGAAACAAACAACACCCTCATTCAACTACTGAGGTACACATTCGTAGGAGGCATCGCATTCGTAGTCGATTTCGGACTACTCGTCTCACTCACCGAATTCATCGGCATCCACTACCTCATCTCAGCTGCAATCGCTTTCATGGCAGGACTCGTCACCAATTACATAATGTCCATCAGCTGGGTATTCAACCAAAGATCAATCAAAAACAAATCAGCAGAATTCGCTATCTTTGGCCTAATCGGGCTCGTCGGATTAGCTATGACCGAACTTATCATCTGGAGCGCAACCGAAAAATTACTATTTCACTACATAGTTTCAAAAATCTTCGCTACAATAATCGTATACTTTTTTAATTTCTCGGTGCGAAAGTACGTATTATTCAAATGAAAAAGACAGCAGTAATAATAGGAGCAGGGCCAGCTGGACTCACAGCGGCTTACGAACTCGTCACAAAAACTGATATCAAACCGATAATCCTCGAGAAGAGCCAAGACATTGGCGGTATTTCAAAAACAGTAAATTACAAAGGAAACCGCATAGATATAGGAGGTCACCGATTTTTCTCCAAATCAACGCCAGTAATGAAATTTTGGAAAAACATCCTCCCAATAGAAGAAAAAGCTCCCGACAAAAAAGAAAAAATCTTCCTAGTCAGAAGTCGACTATCACGCATCCTATACCTGAGAAAATTCTTTGATTACCCAATTTCCCTCAGCATCCAAACAATCCGAAACCTCGGGATCTTCCGAATGACCAAAATCGGATTCAGCTACATCAAAGCCCGAATCAAACCAATCCGCCACGAAAAATCCCTCGAAGACTTCATCATCAACAGATTCGGCAAGAAGCTATACCTCACCTTTTTCAAAGACTACACAGAAAAGGTTTGGGGAATTCCATGCAAAAAGATAGGACCAGAATGGGGCCGCCAAAGAATCAAAGGACTCTCAATCTCAAAAGCAATCGCTCAAGCCTTCAAATCAATATTCAAAAAAGACAATTCCCTCGATCAAAAAGACACTGAAACCAGCCTGATCCAAAGATTCCTTTACCCAAAATACGGACCCGGACAAATGTGGGAAGAGGTAGCAAAAATCGTCGAACGCAAAGGAGGAAAGATAATAAAAGGAGAAAACGTCACATCAATAGAACATTCAGGCAACAACATCACAACGGTAAAAACTCAAAAGAACACATACACAGGCGATTACTTCTTTTCAACAATGCCAGTCCAAGAATTAGTTAAAGGACTTTCACCAAGAGCACCAAAAGGCCCAAGCAGAATAGCAAAAGGCCTCAAGTACCGAGACTTCATCACAGTCGGCCTACTCCTCAAGAAATTCGCAAAAGAAGAAGAAATGAAAGACAACTGGATCTATATCCAAGAACCAGACGTACTCGTGGGTAGACTTCAAATATTCAACAACTGGAGCCCATACATGGTCAAAGACAAAAATCTCAAATGGGTAGGACTCGAATATTTCTGCAACGAAGGAGACAGCCTATGGAACAGATCCGATCGCGCCCTCAAAGACCTCGCAAAAGAAGAAATGGTCAAAATTGGACTAATAGAACCAGAAGACATCCTCGACTCAACAGTCATCCGTATGGAGAAATGCTACCCAGCATATTTCGGAACTTACGAACAATTCGACAAAGTCCGCGAATACCTAGATGGATTCCAAAACCTCTTCTTAATAGGTAGAAACGGCCAACACCGGTACAATAATCAAGACCACTCTATGCTTACCGCAATGGAAGCTGTCGAAAACATATTGAAACATAAGACAACAAAAAGTAACATTTGGGCAGTAAACACCGAAAGCGAATACCATGAAGAAAAGAAGTCTTAAATCAATAGTCCCCCATCTTCCCTTCTTAATTATTTTAGTCGCATTAAGTTTTGCGTTTTTCATGCCATTTTTGCAGGGAAAACTGAGTTTTGTCTGGGACACACGAGTATTCGGATTCACATATCTTCATGAGGTAACAAAAGCCATATCAAGCGGACATTTCCCCCTCTGGGACCAATTCAACTTCTCAGGCAATCCATTCATGGGAGATATAGAAAGCGGAATGTTTTACCCAGTTAACTGGTTGTTTGCATGGGTATTTGGAGCAATGAAATTTGCCCAGCTCCCATACTACTTCGTAGCACATTTCATAATAGGAAGCTTCTGCGCGTATGGACTGTCCCACCACATTACAAAAAACAGATTCGCCAGCCTAGTGGGCGCAGTAACATTCGCATTTTCAGGATACGCTCTCGGACACATATCTCATCTAGGACAGATCACTATGTATATGTGGATACCAGCAGTTATCTGGGCATTCCTCGTACTATTTGAAAAGAAAGAATGGTTCTATGCCGCGCTCGCAGGACTAACATTCGGAGTCGCAACTCTAGTAGGCCACTACAACACTTCAATCTATCTCCTGCTCGCAATCACACTTTTATTCATATTCTCCCTCATCACTAGCAAAACCAGCGCAGAACGCCTCAAATCACTCTATCTCTTCATCACAAGCGGAATCATCACATTCCTAATAGCAGCAATCCTCGTACTCCCCGTTATAGAGCTAGCATTCCAATCCAACCGAACCGAACTCTCCTACCAACAACAATCCAAGGAATGGTCCCTGAACCCATTAGACCTCAAAGGCATGGCCCTTCCCAACGCACACGGGATCTTGGACGAACAACCACTAGCAAACTTCTCAGGATCAGTCGACATCACCCAAAACTACCTGTACATAGGCTTTTTGAGCTTATTTCTAATAGCAATTTCCCTAATCTCCGACAACAAATACAAATGGTACTTCATAGGCCTAGGAACCCTGGCAGCCTTCGCTGCATTCGGTGAACACACATACGTAAACCTCATCCTCTTCAAAACCTTCCCAGGCTTCGGAAAAGCCCGAATGGCCGTCCAGATCATGTGCCTATTCTTCCTATCAGCATCAGTCCTCGCAGCAATCGGAACCAATCAACTCCTCAAATCATTCAAAAACAAATACATAGCACTCCTATTCGCAGCAGCAATTCCACTACTCATAACAACAGATATTTTCTATCACGGATTCAACAAATCATTCTACTCAGAAGCCATTCCACCAACGGCAGTCTACGAAACCGAGCAAGAACTAGCCTTGATAGACTCCATCGTACAAGACCAACCAACCGAAAGAGTCCTAGACGAAACCGGAGCACTATACCTCAACAAATGGAGATATTACGAAATCCGAAACGTGTGGGGAGCAAGCGGAATAAGAATCAAGAAATACGACGACCTTTTTACTATGGCCAACTTCCCGGCCAAGAAACCACTCACAGTCAGCCTAATAAACTTCCTCAACACAAACCTAATAATCACAGACGAAAGCCTCCCCTATCCAAACTTCACAAAGAAAGAAATTAACAATCGCAACGCATACATAAACCCAAAAGAACTTCCTAGAGCATTTTTTGTAACAGAATATTTGATCGAATCATCCCCAGAAAACGCACTCCAATTAATCCGCGAAGACGAAGTCGACTTCACAAAACAAGTCCTCCTCCAAAAAGAACCAACATACCTCGGCCAAACGCCAGACCAACTCCCAACCGAAACAACAATCACATGGCACAAACAAGAGCCAAACCTCCTCGAATTAACAGCAACAACCACCATACAGAGAATTCTAGTCCTCAGCGAAGTAGACTACACAGGATGGAAATTATACGTAGACGGAGAACGAAAAGAATACCTCAACGCAAACTACGCCTTCAGAGCAGTCCCACTGCAACCAGGCACCCACAAAATAGAATTCAGATACTCTCCAAACTCATTCTTCCTCGGAGGTTCCCTGTCAGTAATAGGCCTTCTCCTATTCCTAGCATTCGCTTGCTTCAAAGCATTTAGAATCTTTCGATCCTAGATAGACTACTTCTCAATTCATCCAAAGACTCCAAGGTGTTGTATTCAGTCACCTTTCTTTCCAAGAACTTCCCATTCCACAAAGTATTCTCATAATTGAACAAATCCCCATAATAGCCCTTGTACCAATCCAACCTCTCAACCATCTTTACATCACGATTCCATCTCTTTCTAAAATCAGAGTAATAAGCGTCAAACTGCTTATTGTTTAAGTGGCTAAGAACAAAATGAACCAGGTTATTGTAGTTCGCACTATTCCCCAAAACAATATTCTTGAAAACAGATTTGCTAGGGAACGGAACGTTCTCAAAAGCAGTATCTCCATCCCAAATCATTATCCTCCACTTCTCCATATCTTCATCAAAATACAGATAAAAATTATGCTCCCAAGAATCCCTCGCATCAACCAAGTAAAGATACAAAGCATAGTCAAAAACATTCTGAATATCTATCTCGGACAACAAACTCTTCTCCGAATCACCCAACCTTCTCAAAAACTCAAAGAATCGATCCTCATCCCCGTCAATATCATAAATATACCGCATATAGTCATCATCAATTTGATAGGTCAAATTCGCCCTCCAAATACTCGCATAATAGTAATCCACCACATTCATACTTCTTTTAGCAAAGAACTCCTTATCAATAGGCTCAGTCACCTGATACAAACCAAAAGGAACATTATTAACCAACAAAGTAACCTCAAAGAAATCCGGAGAAGGATAACCCATATCTTCGAATCCGCTATAAACCAACTTCTCAGTAATATTATATTCGTCCGCGATGTGACTCCTTAGCTTGAACTCATCATTGTTGTCGATAAATTCATCACCCGTGAACTCAGGAACCTCTTCAAAATCCACAAACGACTCAATAGTGAAGGAAGACTTCACATATCCCCTGTGCGCGTTACCACGTGTCTTAATCATCACAGAGCGGGTCCTGATAGTTCCATCAGGATATTCAAATTCCAAGTAAGCCGGATACCGGTCATCAGTGGTTCGCTTTTCAATAATCGATTTGAAGTCGTAATCAGACATATGAATATTCACAGTCGGCAAAATATTACGAAAATCCCTATCCACATAACTTGGAAGCAAATTACGATTTGGAACACGCCCAATCTTCCCATCCTTTAGATAAAAGAAGTCATACTGACCTCTACGAAATTTATAACACTCCTCTTCCCCATCATTGTATTTCACTTGAACATTGATCTTGTATTTCTTTTCTCCAAAATCAATATAAACATCCGCGATTTCATCCGCAGTCCTTCCTGCCAAAGAAAACAAAAACTCTCGAACTCCTCCCAAATCCTCATAATAAACATCCACACCAGCACCAGAATTCATAAAGAATGAAGGCTTTTCATCATCATTTTCAAAACCTTCAACATCACACACGTCAGGTATATAAACATTCTTAAACGTCTTCATATATACAGCCCCATCAAAAACATATTGATCATCAACCTGGTAATTTCGTATCTCTTTCCCCTCAGACCACTCCGCAAAATTCCGTATCATCATGCCAGCCTCACGCACCCCAACATTTCTGTTCGGCCACACAGACACTCCACGAGGATTATCAAAAAGACCTTCCGCATAAGCTTTCTTCAAAACAGAATACGCAGGATGATAAGACGAAATCTTGTCAAAAACAGTCTCATCAACAAACCTGGTATCCACACTATAATCAGTGATCTCAAAAATATCGAAAAGCAACCGAACCATCCCCCACAAGTTCATCGTATTTTTAGGCCAAAAACTCCCATCAATACCACTAACCAATCCCTGATTCTTTGCGTAACAAATATGCCCGCTCAATTCATCACTATAACTAACATCCGCAAAACAACTCCCCCTGTATTGAGAGAAATCCTTATCAGGATATTTCAAATCCAAAAGCTTTTGCAAAGCCTCTCCCCTACTCAAAAGTAGATAAGAATCATAATATTCAATCAAGTCGGGTACCAAATTTATATCCTTCACTATCCCGTCAGGAGTATTCCTAGAGTAACAAACTTCACTATCATAAGCTTTCTTACAAGAATAAAGACTCGGATCAAAATACATATTGTCCCCCTTCTCGAAAATCTGAAAAACAACCTTCATCGAAGACAAATCTCTCAAATAATAAACATCCTTGTGCTCACGAACTTCGTAATTATTTTTATAAGAAAAAGAGAACAATCCATCATCCTGCAAAAACTCATTGTAAACCCCCGTCAGGACAATCTTATTCTCCGAATTCACACCCCAACTCCCTTCCTCCTCCTCCACCTCCTCGGCACCACCCGCTCCCAACACAGAAATCCGCCCAAAATCAAAAGAAGAACCCTTCATCAATAAAAAACCACTAAAAACAATTAGAATAAAAACAAAACCCAAAACTTTCTTTTCATTAGACGCCATAACAACAACTAATTAACAATATCGTTTCAAAATCTGTTTCCACTTATTCCTCCTCAAACTTTCATCCAAAAGGCAAAGCGATACACAGTATTTGGAGAAACCAGTCCTCCTCACTTTCAGAACAGATTTGAGGAATCGGGTCATCTCCTTCGGTATTTTAGAGGATTTTACCTCCAGAACAAAGTGCCGAGGCAAAACTTCCCTTCCCACACCGCCAAACTTCTTGGCATAGATATTTAAATCGATGGTAATTCTTTGATCAAATGCCTTTGAAGTCAAAAACATCCGATTGTACCGAATATTCGTCTGACTCTTGAGATCGGCAACTTTCAAACCATATTTATCCAGATTCTCATGAACAAAATCATAATCCAATCCCGAATCAAAACCCGTCCTCTGAACCCTTTTCTTCCTAGTCTTGCTTCCCCGAACCTTCATCTTGCACTCAACATAAGTCTCTGTCACAAGATCACTATATTCACGAGTTCTAATCTTGATTCTATTAAATCTTCCCTGACGATGATGTTTGAAAAACGTATAATCAAGAGTATCAAAATACGTATTATTGTATCGAAAAATACACTCATCCCCTTTGTTGCAGAAATAATAATCATCAGCCAAAAAATCCAAAACAGTTTCCAGATGAACCATCGGCACCAAAAACTTATACTCCTTTCTATTAGAAGCCAAAGGATCCTTGTGCCCGAAAAACCTTTCTATCGGGATACTCTGCATTTTACCAAAACAAGTATCAGTGGAGTTCATAGGTAACCCGAACAGTTACAGAATCTTTCAAATAATTCACATTACTCACTCTTACAAAAATCGGGCTAACATTAATAGCTTCCCGAACCCTTTTCTTCAAATATCTAAGGTCATCCATTTTTTCAAAATCAATATCATCAAAAGTCACTTTCATAGAAACAATCTTCTTAGTAAACAAAATCTTTGAAGACAGCAACAAAGTTACAAAAACCAAAATCGCATTAACAAAGAAAACCGCATTCAAATCAGCAACAGAAGCATTGAGCAAACCAAGAGTAATAGACAAAAACACAAACGCAATATCTACCAAACTATCAACTGCACTCCTCAAACGAATCAAACTCAAAATACCCAAAAGCCCTATCCCCAAACCGATATTATCCTCAAATGACACAAAATAAACTATCGAAAACACAAAAAGTGCGTAAAGCACAATAGACGTTGCAACATCTCTCTTGGAATAAGTCTTGTAGTAAAAATAAGAAGTAATACCAGAAAAGAGAAGTGTTATCCCCATCGCAGGAAGAAAAGCTCCAATTTCCATAAAAATTAAGTTACATTTAAAAGAAATATACTATAGTTTCCTTTTGCTTATCAACAAATTCACAAAACTAACCTATACAAATCGAGGAACTATAGCTATCATGAACGTCGATGATTAAGACACGTTTCGCCCCATCCCCGACCGGCTTCATCCATGTAGGAAGCCTCCGAACAGCATTATATGCTTACCTTTTTGCAAAACATGAGAAAGGCAAGATGGTTCTACGAATTGAAGACACAGACCGAGAAAGATTGGTCGAAGGATCACTAGAAAATCTAATAACAACTTTGGATTGGGCAGACATCACATATGATGAAGGACCTTTCATAGAAAACGACGCAATCACCCAAAAAGGACCAGTCGGCCCATACATCCAATCAGAAAGAGCAGCAATCCACAAAGAGCACGCAGAAAAACTAATCGAATCAGGCCACGCATATTATTGCTTCTGCACAAGAGACCGACTCACAGAACTCCGCTCAACCCAAGAGAAAGCAAAACAAGCAACAATGTACGATCGAAAATGTTGTGACGTCCCACTAGAAGAAGCTCGCAAAAGAATTGCCGCCGGAGAATCACATGTCATCCGACAAAAGATCCCATACGAGCACATGAAATTCAAAGATATCATCCGAGGAAACGTCCAATTCGACGGAAAAACCATAGACGACCAAGTCCTAGTAAAATCAGACGGATTCCCAACATATCACCTCGCAAACGTCGTGGACGACCACCTAATGGAAATCACCCACGTAATCCGAGGCGAAGAATGGCTCCCTTCAACACCAAAACACATCTTCCTATACAAAGCATTTGGTTGGGACATCCCAGAGTTCGCCCACATTCCCCTACTACTCAACAAAGACGGAAGCAAACTATCAAAACGACAAGGCGACGTCGCCGTTGAAGACTACGTCAAAAAAGGATACTCCAAAGAAGCTCTAATAAATTTCGTAGCCTTCCTCGGTTGGCATCCAGGAGCAGACGCCGATGGAAACGAAAAAAACAACGAGATTTTCTCACTCAAAGAACTAGAAGAAAAATTCACACTAGACCGCGTCCACAAATCAGGAGCAGTCTTCGACATCGAAAAGTTGGACTGGTTCAATTGGCAATGGAGGAGGAAAGACTTCGAAGATGAATTAGACAAAATCGCTCAAAAAATAGACGATAAAGTAGAAATATTAAAAGTTAAAAAAGGAACAACCATTTTCAAATTCCCAACCCAACACGACACTAAAGCGAAAGAACTCCGATCTAAAAGAGCAGAAAAACTTCACGAACTTGTAAAACCATATCTAACAAAAGAATACAAACCAGAACTACTAGAGAAAGTGCTACTAAAAACAGAAGAGAAAATTCTACGAGACCCAAAAACAATCGAAGAGAACATTCACTTTTTCTTCAAACTTCCAGAATACGAAGAAGCCCTCCTCACTCACGAAAAAATGAAAGTAGACGAGCTCCAAGCAAAAGCAGCACTAGCAGCAAGCCTTGAAACACTAAAACAAATAGACGACTCTCAATGGGAAGAAATCCTTCTTCAAACAACCCTCTTGGAACTAGTCCAAAAATTAGAAATCAAAAACGGCCAACTACTCTGGCCAATCCGAGCAGCTCTAACTGGCGAACAATTCTCTCCAGGAGCCTTCGAAATGCTATGGGCCCTAGGAAAAGAAGAAGCCCTCTCAAGAATCGAAACCGCAATCGAAAAACTTCAATAAGCATAAAAAAAAACTCCCACGGAACTCCAAAACTCCAACTTGACAACCACGCCCTTTCGGCTTGCCAAAGCCGTTTTCTGTACAACTTAGCCTAGCTTTCAACCCCCACTCAAGCTATACTTAAGACAAGTCCCCAATGCTGTCCCTTTCAATTCCAACCACCGCCCTTTAACCACCAAAATCATGACCAGCCAAAGCTGTGTCTTGTTTGATTTGCAAAACTTATCAGACAAGAAACTTTTTGAACTTTGCCAACAATATGGAAAAAACTCCAAAACATGGCGCAGAAAATTCGAATCCCTACTACCAGAAGTAGAAAAAAGAAAACTCCACAAAAAAAGAGGCTTTTACTCAATCTACGAATTCGCAGCAAAACTTTGCGGCCTAACCCACGACACAGTAAACGAAGTCCTCCGCGTCCACCGAAAACTGGAAGACAAACCAGAACTTTTGAAACAACTAAAAGAACAAGGATGGGCCAAAACCAGAGTAGTAGCCACCATCGCAACTCTAGAAACAGATAATATGTGGGCAGAAAAGGTAAAAACTCTACCGAAAAGCTCCCTAGAAACCTATGTTCAAGATTGGAAAAGGCAAAAAGCTGGAGAAGCCATCAGTACAAACAAACCCGAATTCCTCCCCGGGGAGGAATCACAACCTGCAAACACACACCAAACAATATCATTCAAAATAAGTCCGGAAACCGAATTCCGACTTCGTAAACTCAAACAAAAAATCGAAAAGAAAAAGAAAGAGAAAATTTCATTCGATCAGCTCATGAGAACAATGCTAGACAAGTTAGAAAAAACTGACAACAACACCCACGAGAACACTCCAAAGATCACCAAAGAATATTCACAGAAAAACCGAAAAACATCTACACCAAACACAACAACAAGAACAATCAACACACAAAAACGCCACGACCTAGAAAAAGAATTCAAAGGCCAATGCGGACATCCAAACTGCAACAAACCAGCTACCCAATTCCACCACACCAAGAGATTCGCCCACCACAAAACACACGAATACATCGTCCCGCTATGCAAAGAACATCATGACCTCGCCCACGCAGGACTTATCGAAAACGAACAAAAACACCCAAGCACATGGGGAATCAGAGAAAACTCAGAATGGAACAACACCATAGACTACAAAATCGACCAAAAAGTCTTCAGAGAAAAACACCGTCACCGATAATCGCACACCACACCACCGACTAATCAAAACTCGACATTTAGACCTGAATAACCTATCATTGCAGCATGAACATTCAAGACTTGATGGAGGTAGTTAGACACGTACGCAAAGAAATGGAATGCCCCCATTGCAAAAAGAAATACAACCTCAAGGGAATAAACATCCTCGCTTCATCAAAAACCGAGTGCCTACTTGAACTAAACTGCCAATACTGCAAAAAAACAACACTCACAGACATTGTCTCTTCACCAAAAGGTGAAAAAGGTAGAGAACAAGAAAAACCAGACATCCCACTCATAAACAAAGTCCTCAAAAACGGGATAACCGACAACGACGTACTAGATATCAAAAACTTCTTGAATAGTTTTGACGGAGATTTCAAAAAGCTATTCGAACAAAAAAAATAAACCTCACCACCTCCCCCCATGAAAAAATCACTACTCTCGCTCATTGCACTACTCTCAATCTCCGCAATCCTCTTCGTAGGATGCACTGAACGCATAACAGAAGAAGCTGACAAACTACAAGACGACGTCACAAAGGCATACGAAAACATCGTAGAAGAAATAAAGGAGGTCACAGACACAGTCACAGAAACAGCCGACAAAATCGAAGAAACATACACAGACGTCAAAGAGGCAAAAGAAGCACTTGATGAAGTATTCGAATAAAACCGCCACAACAACCACAAACCCTCTCCCCTCAAATGAAAGCGCAACTTCACATACATATCAAAGGGGATCCTCTTGATGATGTAAAACATTCCTGGAAAGATTTAATAGATCGCGCCAAAACCCTCGAATATAAAATCCTCGCAATCACTGCTCACAACAAAGTGATCTTCCCCGCAGAAGCCAAAGAATACGCAAAACAAAAAAACATCCTCCTCATAAAAGGAATCGAAGTAACAATTCTCAAAAAACACATAATAATTCTAAACGCCGACAACTCTGCAGAACAAATCCAC
>Ga0307989_1000582_pt1 | contig 23097 bp, 25 predicted proteins | sample EllFjometagen185_FD_203164 | JGI IMG/M metagenome (GOLD analysis project Ga0307989, IMG submission 203164) | Marine microbial communities from Ellis Fjord, Antarctic Ocean - #185 | ecosystem: Environmental > Aquatic > Marine > Unclassified | place: Southern Ocean | collected 2014-10-08 | reverse complement strand
GCATATTAGGGGAACATACAAAAATTACGATAGAATTACCCTACGGAGAATAAATACATGAGTTATAAGATTCTTATCGTCGATGACGAAGAAAGCATCTGCTTCACATTAAAGAGATTTTTAAGCGATGAAGGATATCAAGTTACCGTTGCTTATAGCTATCATGAGGCTTTAAGCGAAATTAATAATCAGATTTTTGACATCATATTTACTGATATTGTACTGAAAAAATTTTCAGGAACCGATTTGTTGCGAGTGGTAAAGGAAAGTAATTCTAATTGTCAGGTTATTATGATTACGGGTGTTCCGAGCATTGAAACGGCCTCGGAGGCGGTTCGATTCGGAGCTTTTGACTACCTGCCCAAACCCGTTTTGCAAAAAGATTTGCTACAGGTCACTCGACGGGCACTTCCACACAAGTTGTCACTCGATGAAATGGATATTCGGAATCAATATTTAGAAGCCACTTTCAAAGGCTCCAATGATGCTATAATCACTGTTGATAAAAACCTGATGGTGTTAATGGTCAATCAAAGAGCTCAAGAACACCTTTTGGTTGATGGGAAGCAAGTTAAGGGAATGACCTTGAATGCCCTTTTCACAAATGGCAGCAAGGCCCTTATTGAAGTTGTCCATGATGCCATTACCAAAGAAGAATATGTTCAAAAAGAACAGATGCAATGTACATTTGGCAACCGCACCTCAGCGGCGGTCACATTATGCGCTTATCCTGTATTTAACGAAGACAACCGCGTCTGCGGAGGGGTGTTGATTGTTCGACCAGACAGTCAATCAACGTCATGCACCCAAACCATCAGCCCCAATCAATTGAGACATTCTATGATCGGTGGCGCTTCCTTGCAAAACATTTTCCTGATGATCGAAAACCTTTGTGATATTCGGACAACCGTTCTCATAAACGGAGAAACCGGAACAGGCAAAGAGCTGGTGGCAGAAGCCTTACACAATAGCGGGACATTCCACGACAAACCATTTATTAAGGTAAACTGCGCAACCGTTTCGGAAACTCTTTTGGAAAGCGAACTGTTCGGGCATGTGAAAGGTGCGTTTTCCGGAGCGATTAAAGATAAAATCGGAAAGTTTGAAGCCGCTGACGGGGGAAGCATTTTTCTGGATGAAATCGGAGATATTACACCCAAAATGCAACTGGCCTTGCTTCGAGTAATTCAGGAAAAAGAGCTAGAAAAAGTTGGCGATATCACACCCGTCAAAATAGATGTCAGAATCGTAGCCGCAACAAACAAAGACCTGGTTCAGGAAGTGGAAGAAGGTCGATTTCGGCAGGATCTCTATTATCGCCTTAAAGTCGTACAAGTCAACCTGCCTTCATTAAGAGATCGAAAAGAAGATATTCCAAGACTTGTGAACCATTTTATTGGTCAGTTTAATCAAATTCTGAAGACAACAATTACAGGTGTTTCCCAAGATGTCCTGACACATTTTATGGACTACGACTGGCCTGGTAATGTGAGGGAGCTTAAAAATATTATTGAATATGCCTCAATTGTCAGTCGCGAGCAACTCATCTCTATCGAGCACATGCCAAACGACTTTTCAACCGGCTTTCACCAAGACCCTTTTGAAAAGGAACGTTGCCGGATTGTGCATGTGCTCGATAGAAGTAAATGGAACAAAACTCTGGCAGCGTCCGAATTAGGGATTAGCCGTCAACGACTTTACCGGAAAATGAAAAAGTATCAAATTGAGCATTAAAACAGATCGTCCCCCTAAGCCCAAATCCTAATGTCCATTTCAATACAAAGTGTAACACCGACTGTCCGATTTTTGATCTTTATATATATACCTTATAATATCAGATGATTATACTAAAATCCCCTTAATCCTCACCATCCATCACGTCAACCAATCAAGGCTATTCGATTGGTATTTCAGCACTTGCCACGCTACCGAACAATTTGTCCGCTATCTTGATCCACGGTGCACGTTTGATTCTGCACTGAAGCAACTGTTAGCATATCTTATTGATAACATTTCCTTTTAATAAAATAAATATTTCGATCTCTGTTTGGCTTTTTTCTTGTACTAGAACAAAGATTATTTTGCAGGATCATTTGATCCGTTCCGTTTTGACCATTAACAAAAAGATTTCGAAAGGCCTATGACGCTCGTTATTTGAAAAAGGTACATAAAGGTGACATCGGATCACAGACACCCGTTTGGCAATAGAGTTGAATCATTCTTTTCGAGTCGAAAACAAGGAGAACAGTATGAAACTACAGAAGTATCGTTGGTTGATAGTGTTATTTAGTGTGATCTCTTTTATGTTCATTGGTGTTGGTTTTACCCAATTGCTGGCGGCTGATAACAAACCGATCAAAATCGGAGTCCCCATCCCACTCACCGGAAGTATGGCTTATGATGGACAGCAGATGCGAAATGCAGCCATTATGGCAGCAGATGAAATCAATGCTGAAGGTGGACTTCTGGGCAGACCACTGGAACTTTTATTTTTTGATACAAAAGAACTTTTGGCAGAAACTTTTGCACTAGCTGCTGAAGAATTGATCGGAAAAGAAAAAGTTGATGCTTTAGTTTGCGGTTATGGTGGAGAAGCTGGGGTTGATACTTTTGGAAAATATGACGTTCCTTTCTTTCATGGAGAAGCATCAGAATATAATGTTTCCGAATTAGTTGCCAAACATCCAAAGTACAAAGAAAACGTTTTTACAGTTGGAGATACCAGCTTAACCCATGGTCCTCTGGTTTTTGATGCGATTTTGAAGATGGCAAAAAATGTTGGATATGAATTTCCAAATAAAAAAATTGCAGTCATTCGTGGAACCTGGACTGCCATTCAACAGCTAACTGAAGGAATGACCAAGCGTGCTGAAGAATTGGGTTGGGAAATTTCTTTTGTGATGGATGCTCCGGAAGGAACCCGTGAATGGGGTGGCACAATGATGAAAATTAGAATGGCAAATCCTGGCTTGATCATTTTTAACGTCTGGGATGTCACTGGTATGGCCCAATTTCGTGATCAATTTAATGAATTGCCTACCAAGTCAATTCTATTCATGGGTGAAGGACATGCTGCCCCTGAATATGTGATTTTACGTGGTGAAGAAGCCAATGGTGAACTGGGATACTCTTCCAAAGGAGATTTACCGAATGCGAAAGGTAGAGCCTGGAGAAAAGCCTATGCCAAGAAATTTAATATCCCACAAAAGGAAACAAATGCGGCCAGTGGCTTTCAGGATGCGGCTACTTATGCTGGACTTAAAATATGGGCTGATGCTGTAAAAAAGACTGGAGATCCTAGTAATTACAAAGCTGTTTCTCAGGCAATCAAAGACAGTAAATACGAAAGTATTATCGGAGTACATAATTTTGATGAGAACAACAGAGCTACTACTGATGGTGTTCCCTGTAAAGTATTTCAAGTTCAAGATGGAAAACTGGTTACAGTCGGTCTAAATGACGAATTGGTTTCAAGTGAAAAATTTCAACTTCCTGAATGGGTTAAATAATACATAAAAGGTTAAGGAAGTAAGGTAATTCATTACCTGCTTCCTTATTAACTTTGTTCAACCATGTATATTACTTTTGAAATGGTTTTTTGTAATTAAACGCCATTAACTCTTTAGGAATTCTAAAATGATTTTAAAACTTGACAATGTCACGATGAAATTTGGTGCCTTTACAGCCCTCAGCCAACTAAGTTTCGAAATCGAAGAACAAGAGATCTTTGGAATCGCAGGCCCTAACGGGGCTGGAAAGACCACTATATTTAATGTGATTACTGGAACCTTACCTGGAACTGGAAAAATATTATTTAAAGATCAAAATATTATAAGTCTCAAGCCTTACCAAATCTGCAATAGAGGAATAGCCAGGACATTTCAAACCCCTCAGTTATTTTCTTCTTTATCCGTTTACCAAAATATAAAAGTCGGTGCTCATTTCGGGGGGCAGATTAAACAAAACCAAGAAAGTGTCATCAAAGAAATGATGGATTTTGTTTGTTTAGAGGGTAAAGACACTGAATTAGCTGAAAATTTAACACTGCTGGAAAAAAAGCAGGTCATGGTCGCCACCGCACTGGCTACAAAGCCAAAAATTTTATTGCTGGATGAACCCATCAGTGGACTAGGGGAGTCTGATGTCGATTTCTTTTTAGAATTAATTCAAAGAATTAATCGTGAATTGGGTATCACGATTATCGTGATAGAGCATTTAATGAAATTTATTATTCAATTATGTGATCGATTAATGATTGTTGATAACGGAGAAAAAGTTATCATAGGTCCTCCATTAGAAGTTACCAAAACCAAAGAAGTTATTGATATCTATTTGGGATCGGGAGGAGAAAATAATGCTTGAAATTGAAAATATCAACGTTTACTACGGGGAATTTAGAGTCCTTAAAAATATTTCTTTAAAAGTTGAGGCAGAAGAACTTGTTGCAGTATTGGGTCCGAACGGACATGGAAAAAGCACTTTGTTAAAAACCATTTGTGGTCTTATCAACCCCGAGTCAGGATCCATTCGCTACAATGGTGTTGAAATTAGTCATTTATCAACTGAACAGATTACCGAAATGGGCCTTGTATATATCGCAGAAGATCGTAATCTTTTTCCTGATATGACCGTTATGGAAAATCTACGCCTAGGTGCCTATAACAAAAATGCCAGAAAACCTGCCAAGGTAAAAAGAAATCTGGAATTTGTCTTCGAGTTTTTCCCAAGATTAAAAGAGTGGTCAAAACGAAAAGCGGGTACCTTAAGCGGTGGAGAAGCCCGGATGTGTGCTATAGGAAGAGGACTAATGGCTGCACCTAAATTTATTGCTATTGATGAACCATCATTGGGATTAGCACCAATTATTCGAACCGATGTTTTTTCAAAGATCGCAGAGATCAATAATACTGGTACCAGTGTTCTATTGGTCGAACAAAACGTGGTTGAATCAGCCAGGCTGATTGAGCGATCTTACATCATTGATGATGGTAAAATCGTTTTCGAAGGAACTAAAGATGAGATGTTTAACAATGATCATGTGATGAAAGTCTTTCTTGGTGCATGATTTCAGGAGGTTTTATGGATAGTGTGTTTTATCAGTTTGCCGGGATAGTCACCTATGGATTACTTGCCAGCGGTTCATATATACTAATGGCGATGGGACTATCTCTTATTTACGGGGTATCGGGTGTTTTTAATTATGCTCATGGTTCACTGTTAACCATTGGTGCATATATCGCCTGGCTCTTGTTTGCGTTATTTTCTCAATATATTAACTACATGATTGTACTAATTATCGTCATTCCGATGATGTTTTATATTGGGGTTGGAATAGAAACAATCATTATACGCCCATTAAGAAGAAGACCGAATTGGGGATTTTCTGCAATAATAGCAACTCTGGGTCTGGCTTTAATTATTGATGCCTTAATATTTATATTTTTTGGACCTTTGTTAAAAACTTTGCCTCGTCCAATTACAGGTTCAATAATCGTTTTCGGGTTTCCGTTGAATAATTACAAAATGGTAATGCTGTTGGTAACCTTAATTCTTAGTATTGGTCTGGGACTGTTTTTTAGAAAAACATTAATCGGATTATCCATGCGTGCAGTAGCCCAGGATGGCACTGGGGCAAGAATTGTTGGTATACCTTTGAACAAAATATTTGGCTATACATTTGGGTTATCATCAGTATTGGCCGGGATCAGTGGTATATTTTTAGGTTCCAGCTACAATCTTTCGCCTGACGGAGGGTGGCTCTTTTTTATTAAAGCATTTATTATTGTCGCTGTTGGTGGTATCGGGAGTTTAAAAGGCGCTTTTTATGCTGCAGTAATGCTGGCAGTTTTGGAAAGTATTGTATCCTTTCAGTTTGGAAATAAATGGGTAATGCCATGCTGGTTCCTATCTCTGATGATCATATTGATTTTTAAACCTAAAGGCTTATGTGGGGAGAGATAATATGGGAAACGAAGAAGTAAAAACGGGGAAAAGTGCCTATAGCATGGGAAATTTCGGGAAAGCATTTTTTATTGGAATGTTGATTTTCTCACCCTTATTATTGCAAAATAATCTATATATTCTGCAAGTACTGATCATGTGTTTTATTTGGGGGAGTGTTGTTGGTCCCTGGGATCTCATTTTTGGATATGCTGGAATTTCATCTTTTGGACAAATTGCATTTTTCACCATTGGCGCATTTGGGTCCTCTATTTTTTCCATGAAGTTGGGATTTTCTCCCTGGTTAGCTCTAATTGCTGGAGCAACAGCGGCTTCCCTGGTGGGGGTTCTGATAGGACTTCCTTGTCTTAAATTAAAAGGCTTATATGTTGCTATCGTAACATTTGCACTACATATGACACTACCAGCTCTAATTACTGCCGGTAGAAAAATAGGTACAGGAGGCGCAAATAGTCTGACTGGCATACCGCCGTTAGAACTAGGAGGGATTACATTTTCAGTAACCAATAGAGTTCCGGCAGCTTTTTTAGCCATGGGAATATTCTTTATATCCGTTATTGTGGTCAAATTGGTTATCAAATCTAATATTGGCCTTGCATTTGTGGCACTACGCGACTCTGAAACCTTTGGTAGATGTATGGGCATCAACGACTATAAATATAAGTTGATCGTTTTTGCGATTTCTGCTTTTTTGGCAGGATTAGCGGGGGCTTTTTATGCGCACTATTTTGGGCTAATTTCAAAACGATTACTTTCACTGGATGTTTTTGTTTTATTACTTGTGATTCTCATTACGGGTGGGCTGGGTAAATTTCCGGGTGTATTATATGCGACGTTTATATTCACTTTTTTAAATGAGTTTCTACGACCCTTAGAGGCTTATCGGCCTTTGATATTTGGTGTCATTACAGTTTTAATCATCATATTGATGCCAGAAGGAATTACTGAGTTGAAAACCCACCTGGACAGAGTCGTTTCCAAATTTAAGGGGAATCCAAAAAAAGAGTCGGGAAAGGCTACAGGCAGTTAGTAAAAATGAGATTCTTTCATACGATTATAAATCCATCCGTTTTCCAGTTAGGGAGACTTGAGCATTGAATGACCTATGAAATATCTGATAAAGTGACTTTCAGCTATTAGACATTTGAAACCACTTTATCGCAATCCATTTATTATCATCATGAGAACCGGAGAAAAGCATGAATAAGCCATTGTTATGTATTTATAAAATAATAACGGCCATATTCATTATCTTAATAATCGTAACGCCCTCCATTTCATTGGGTAAAGACATTTTGAAAATGTTGATTTGGGAAGGATATTTTCCTCCCAAGCAAGTTGAGAAATTTGAAGCATTGATCAAAAAAAAGTATGGGAAGGACATTCGATTGGAGATTAGTCACAATGTTTCTGATATTCAAGATTTCTATGATGGCATTCGAAGTAAATCATATCACATCATTTCTCCCGCACATAATATTATAAAAGATTTTCGATTTGGGTATATCAAAAAAAAATTAATTATCCCGATAGATTTAAAAAATATTCCGAATTATAAAAATATCATCACCTCACTACAAAAAGCAGATTATATCACAGATGATCGCGGTCAAGTATATGGGATTCCCATGGCCCATGGCCCATACGGGTTAGCCTATAATACCAAGTTCTTTGAGTCACCACCCACTAGTTGGAATGTTTTTTGGAATCCCAAATTTAAAAGCAAGTACATCATTTCAAGCGATTATTATGAAACCAATCTGTTTATCGTCGCATTGTCAGCCGGATTAAGAGGTGATGATCTGTACAGTTATGAAAAACTCAGGGAAAAAGAGATTGCATCAAAGCTTAGAGTACTTGCACACAATGCGCATTCCTTCTGGAAAGGAGTGGATACAGCAGATGATTTGTATGGGTTGGCATTAGCAACAACTTGGGGCTTTTCTTTTGGTGACCTTAAAAAGCGAGGTGAAATCTGGAAAATGGCTGATCCCATCGAAGGTACAACCGGATGGGTGGACAATTTCCTCATGAGTGCCGAGCTTCGGAAGTATCCCTTCTTAAAAAAGGTCGCAGAAGAATGGATGAATTTTATTCTTAGCCCTGATTTTCAAGTTGATGTTGTCGTAAGGCAACTACACAGTGATCCGGTTAATATCACGATAAAGGACAGATTGACAGACGAGGAAGTGAAACATCACCACCTGAATGATCCCAACTATTTCCATAAAAAAAGATGGCTTTGGCCTATATTTAAGACCAAACGTGAAAGAAACGGCCTTAAATTACTCTGGGATGAAGCTACTGGAAATATAAAATATTGATTTGAATGTTATGATTGATTAAGGACGAAAATTTTGCGGACATTGATATTTTTAGCAACTAAACAGTTAATAATAGGAGATATGCGAAATGAACAATATTCACGAGTATTATGATCGAATTCCAATGTTGAAAGATATTCCGGTAGCAGAGATAACTGCTGAACGACTAGGAGGGCTTACTAATCTGGTATATTGTCTTACCTACAAAAACCAAAAAAAATTACTGCGTGTTCCTGGATCGGGCACAAGCGAATTCATCAATCGCCAGAATGAAAAACATGATGCAATGGTAGCCGCCAATTCTGGGGTATCGGCCAAAGTATTTTTTTTTGATTCCAGTGATGGCTTAATGTTGAGTGAGTTTATTGAAGGCGACACGCTAAATGAAGAGCGATTTCGCAATCTGGGTAGCGTCAAGAGATCAGGGGAGGCGCTTCGACAAATACATCAACACAGTGAGAAATTCAAAAATCGATTCGATGTATTTGAAAAGATCGATGAATACTTGGCGCTAGTCAAAAAGTTAAATGCCAAAGTGCCCGAAGGATACGAAATGGTAAAATCCGAGGCAAAAAAAATAAGAAGTGTACTGGAAGCCAACCCAGCCGATCTAGTTCCCTGTCATTGTGATCCTTTGGCGGAAAATTTTATTGATAACGGAGAAAAAGTATTTATCATTGACTGGGAGTATGCTGGAAATAATGATCCTATGTGGGATCTGGGAGATCTTTCTGTGGAAGCAAATTTTGGACCGGAACAGGATAAAGCGCTATTGGAGTCTTATTTCGCGGGCCCACCACCAAAAGATCAAGCGAGTCGAATGGTAATTTATAAAGTGCTTTGTGATTTACTGTGGACGCTTTGGGGTGTTGTGCAACATGCAAACAATAATCCGGTTGACGATTTTTGGAGCTATTCAGTGGGTCGATTTGAGCGATGTAAATCACTCATTTCACAAGCTGATTTTAAAGACCAACTTACGGCTATTTAGTGCTGAATTAAAAGTAGGTAACTTTTAATGGGCTTCAAGAATACTAAACTAGAATTCATTTTCCGTAGCAACTGGCAAAAGAAGATCAACCAAATTATATCTTTAATAAAGTCAGGAAAGGTGAAAGAGGAAGCTTGTATTCATTGGAATGAGCTCCTAAGTGACCTCAATAATTCTCAAGTAGAGCAAGCAGTTATTGCATGTACAGATCTAAGCGCTGTTCTTCCCTTTTCAAAGACTAACATTGTTTTTATAGATTCTACAGAGTCCCTGGCAAAAGCAACTGTAAACAAGTACCTTTTAGAAGGCGGATAACAAATGATTACCCCGGGCCGCAATTCGCCGCTGCAGAGCTCAAGTGGAGCGGTCTAAGCAACATCATCATTCATCAACTAGCATGTGGTTGCCGGTGAAGCCGGTGTTAAACTAATGGGGAAGACATGAAGAAATCACCAGATAAAGAAGTCAGAGAACTATATGAAGAAACAGCTGATTCGTATAGTGAGATGATGGATTCAGAGATTGAACTATCTATCTATTCAGATACTTTATCCAGATTGGCTGTTCGTATTGCAAAAATACCTGGAACCATTATTGATACATCATGTGGATCTGGTCATATGCTGGCGCTTTTTCACGACAGCTATGATTCCAGCCACTCGCTAATAGGAGTTGATTTATCTCCCAAAATGGTGGAAATAGCTGATAAAAGACTTGGAACAAAAGCAAAGACCTTCGTTGGAAACATGCTTGATTTAGGTTTAGTTTCACCAAGTTCATCTGCAGCCGTAATAAGCTTCTTCGCAATACACCACCTAGATCCAGAAGGAGTGATATTAGCACTTAAGAAGTGGCACAGAATCCTGATCAATCAAGGCCAATTGGTCCTAGCTGCCTGGGAAGGCGAAGGCACTATTGATTATGGTGATGAATCAGATGTAGTTGCCTTTAGATTCACACAGGATCAGATTAAATCTTGGGTAACAGAGGCAGGATTTTTAGTAGAACGATGTATAGTAGAATCCGTTGAGGAAATACCAATGAATGCAATATATCTAGAGGCAAAAAAACTATAAATTGTCCAACAACAGCATAAACACGAACGGCAATAGCCCTCGAATTTGGCTTTGCCCAAAGCTCCGATAAAAGGATCACCGTTAATCAACTTTCATCCAGGCTGTCGGTTATGCAGGCGTTGAGCCTTCCAGTATTTGTCGAAGCCGATTTAAGGGGATGGTTACCAGTCATGGGAGTAATACTGAAAGAAGAACAGATTGGCCAGATACTGCATGGAGCAGAAGATGTTCTGGCGTCTTTTGCAACGTCTGAAGAAAAGGCTGTGTTTGAATCACCAGCGCATTTCATTACATCAATCAAAGAATAGGTATTGTTGGTTAATCCCGAATAAGGCCTGTATAACCGGAATTTACTCGTCACTACGCTCCTCCTAAATCAGTTAATACAGGAGTCAGGAGATTTGATTAATATAGGAAATAAATGAAAGTACAGTTAATTGGCGGACTTCGAATAGGGTCTGCCAGTGATGAAAGTTTTTATGACAACCTCCTTTCACGGCTACCAAAAGAGGTAAAGCACACCGGTGGTATTACCCGGTATGTGGGATTTGATTATCTTACCGATGATGAGAATCCAATAACTTTTTTGGGAATTGAAGTTGATAAAGTACAAGATATTCCTGAAGGATTAATGGCATGGGTTCTGGATGATATCAACTTAACCGTATTGGAAACAAAGAACAGAGAAAATATTGTTATATGGCAAGAAGAACTAAAATGGAAATGGCGAGATGAATCACCTTCTGAATATAATCGCTGTGTAACTGGTGAATTCACGGTTCTAGTTCCTCAAGGATGGACAGGAGCCAGCAATTCAGATCGACGTTTTTTCACAATGACAGTAAACATGTATACGGCACCTGGCCAGAGTGGAGATAATGACAGCATTTATTTAGTAGACTATGACCCAGCATGGCAAAAACAGTTTGCTGATTTATCAGCTTCACTATATAAGCTTCTGGGTCCTGATATTGCGCTACAAATTGAACATCACGGAAGTACTTCAATTCCAGGAATGATTGCTAAACCCATTATTGATGTTTTAGTTGTTGTACCCTCGTTTGCAGAAGCAAGGCAACGGACACTCCCTCTTCTTAACAATCCGACATGGGAATATGTCTGGTACCATAGTCATATGGCACTTGTGAAAAGAGATAAGTTTTTGGGAATACGGACACATCATGTCCACATGATGCCTGAATGCCAAATGTTACAAAGGTATTTGGCATTCAGAGACTATCTCACGTCTCATGCTTTTGATGCTTCAAGGTACGTTATATTGAAACAGGAGCTAGCAAAGAATCATAAAAATAACCGTGAGCAATACACTGCTGCCAAAACAGACTTTGTTAATGAAATTATTACTAAAGCAACGGCAAATACCTAACAATTACATTGAGATGGATTTTACTCGCCGCTCCTTCCTCGCACCGGTAAAAACCGCTCATACCAGCGTAATATGGATAAAATGATGATGAAAGGCACACCTAGAAACAACAAAGGCTGATTAAAAGAAATTGCTCTAGCAAACAAAGATGCAGCTGACTCTATTCCATTTGGAAAGCTTATTGGTGACGAAATAAGTGAGTCTGATTTATTTGCTGTTACTCCAAATATCTGTCTGAAATTTCGCAAAATTAAAGCAATTAAAGTTAATATCAAAAAAGCAAAAGAAGCTGTTTTTTCAAGTTATGTTGCAACAAAAGACAATTTAGGTGATTTAGTAGAAAATCCATTAATATCTTTCTCTTTGTGCTATTTGGCTAGTCACCTTGGTTTGGAAATCGTTAATGAAGAGAAATTAGTTTCTATAATGGAATTTATTGAATCGAATCTAAAATTACTAGAATCAGAAATAGCTCTGATATAATTAAAACTCACAACAAACATGTTCACCGTAACCCAAAGCTGGCGCTTTGGTTCCAGTGACAAAAACATTGTGCCGAGGAGAATCTAGTTTCATGCCTGAACCCGATCCAGCGAGAATCATGACCTTTGCAACGCCGAAAGATCTCGGCCGATGGCTCAAGGTGAATCACCCCACTGAAAGTGAGCTGTGGGTGAAGATATTCAAGAAAAAAACTGGTATTCCGAGTGTGACTTGGGACGATGTCGTGATTGAGGCACTATGCTGGGGCTGGATCGACGGTGTCAAGAAGTCATTCGATGACCAAGCTTATTTCCAGCGAATTACTCCCAGGAAAGCGCGAAGTACCTGGTCAAAAAGGAACAAAGAGCATGCGGAGCGTTTGATTAGCGAGGGCCGGATGACGGAGTCAGGGCTCATGCATATTCGAGCCGCCAAAGTGGACGGCCGCTGGGAGAACGCCTATGTGGCAAGTGAAATGAAAGTGCCAGCAGATTTCCTGGCAGCACTGGAGAGCAAGCCGAAAGCGAAACAGTTTTTTGAAACGCTCAACAAATCGAATCGTTATGCCATCGCGTACGGATTGACAAGTGCGAAGAAACCCGAAACCAGACAGAGGCGATTTGCAAAATTCATAGACATGCTTGTCGGCGAAGAAAAGCCGACTTAGTCTTCAAAAAGACGAAAAAGGCATAACAAATTTATAATCCGAACAGCATACCGCCCTCAATAGGGTTTTCCCCAAAGCTCCGTGGCAAAGTACATTGTTAATCCACCATCAGTACAGCTGCCGGTTTTACCGTTGTTAGCGATAAAAACGAATACCTAATATGAAAACTCAGATTATAAGATTGTTGATACTTCAATTCTGTTTATTGGCTTTTGGCACAGTAGTGATCGCTAATGAAATCTCCAAGACTTTCCATCTATCAGCAGAGCTTCAAGTCAATCAAAAATCTGAAGACATCTTTTTAGTCACACATCGTTTCCCTTGGCCAGCAAACTCATTACTCGTTAGATATCCACATAATTATATTGTTTGGGTTGATACCCCATATACCGACAACGCCACAGAGCTAGTATGGAATTGGGTAAAATCTAAAAATTGGAAAGAAAAGATTATTGAAATTAATACAGGCTTCCATAACGATAATCTCGGTGGCAACGGTTTTTTATTCAAAAAATCAATTGATATATTTGGCACGGATCTCATTTTAAAAATGTTGAATGATCAATCTGAAAATACAAGATCTCAAATTCTGAAGTGGCTCAAAATACCAAGGTTTAAAAAATATCATGATTTTCATTCCACAGCAAAATATTTTCCGCCAAATAAAATCATTTCAATCAAACCAAACGAAGGTGTTTATTTGCTAAACGGGCTACTTGAAGTGTATTATCCAGGTCCTAGCCATTCCAAAGACAATTTGATTGTTTACTTCCCGGATAAGAAGCTATTGTTTGGCGGTTGCGCTGTGAAATCTATCCATTTTAATAATCTAGGTTTTACCGGTGATGCTATCATGTCCGAATGGCCAAAATCTTTAAAAAAATATTAAGCAGGTACAATGATGCCATACTTGTAGTCCCTGGCTATGGAGAAACAGGGGGGCTTGAGTTAATAAAACATACTCTAGCTCTGTTCTGAATCAAACAGATATTTCGTTAACAAATTTATCAAGCGGAGCGCAACAGGGCACTGATTAACTCAAGTTATGCGATCCTGGCAAATTTTTCATAAATCTATAACGCGTGCAGTGGCCGGTTATAATGGAGTTCGGTGACATTAGCCGCTCATCTCTTGAACTTACACAAAGGGCAGCATACAGTCATGGAATATTGGTGGTATTGACAAATCCAAAAGCAGCTATGATGTGGGCAGCGGTGTCATCGTATCTCATTGGATCCGGTTTATCTCCGATGGCAGTTCTTCTGTTTGCTCCGATTGCGGCAACCACTGCCCTTTTTATCTATAGTGCTTACGGCTTATTGTTTTCGTCTAGTGGAGCACAGAGGATGTATCTAGGTACATCACGTGTGTTCGAAATTGTATTTGGGGTAGCATTTGGCACTCTAGGTAGCAAGTTACTTATTGATGGATTTAAAGAGATTCGGCATTAAACTTTCAAAATGCACTAGCACTGAACATTTGGCTTAACACCGACCACCTAACCGCGGCTTCACCGCTCATAGGTGGCGGGTTAGCCATGCGTTATGACTATTACAAATACAATTAGGAAAAATTAGAATGAATATTATAAAGGCAAGTCAAAAGTATTTAGACCAATTAATTAGTGTTGTTGAAGAATATCGGCTATTTTGTGGTTCTTCTTCATCACCGGATGAAACAAGGAAGTTTTTTTCAAACCTCATAGATAGTGAAGCATCTACTATTTTTATTGCCATTGATGATTCAACTGACACAATCATGGGATTTGTGAATCTCTATCCATCATACTCAACTTTAGCCTTAAAACGGTTATGGATATTAAATGATCTAGGAGTATCAACCAGATTTCGTGGACAAGGAATAGCAAAAGCTTTAATTGAAAAGGTAATATCTTTTGCCAAAAGCACGGATTCTGTTCGTATTGAACTAAAAACAAATATAACAAACGACAAAGCCCAAAGTTTATACAAAGACTTAGGTTTTGAAGTAGATAGAGACAATATTTACTACAGAGTACCCATTTTAAAACCATAACAAATGTTTACACCGGACAGCATATTGCCGCTGCATTGCGCAAATTGTGTAGTCTTGGCGAAATCATCATTAAACAACCATCGGAGTAGTAGCTGGTGAAACCCGTGTTATATTCACTACTTGAAAAGGAAATTAATATGAACAAGGCATTCATCTTTGGTGGAGTTTCTAGCATTTTAGCCGCATTACTGCATATTGCCACAATAATTGGAGGCCCTGATTGGTATCGATTTTTAGGTGCAGGAGAGAAGTTTGCTAAATTAGCAGAGGAAGGCTCTTGGATTCCTGGTTTGGTGACATTTGGTGTTTTTGCTGTTTTGTTTACTTGGGGACTTTATGCGTTCTCTGGTGCGGGCCTAATAAGGCGTCTTCCTTTCTTAAAGCTAGCACTTATAGTAATTGCAGCAATTTACTCAGCAAGAGGCTTGATGCTCTTCCCCGCATTGTTTGTCGACCTTGACAAGGTTAGCAATCTTACTATTTGGAGTTCATTGATAAGTCTGTCCATTGGTGTTTCTTATGCTGTTGGCACAAAACAAGTTTGGTCAAATATATCAAGAAAATAAGGCAGGAAAGAAAAAACGGATTAAAATTGTTTGAAATCCACTCACAACAACTCTCATCTTGACATCAAATATGGTATCAAATATAATACCATTATGAAAAATTATAAAATTGTAATTGATACAAATGTTATTCTAACTGCCTTAAGATCCACAAAAGGAGCATCATTCAAATTATTGTCAATCATTAACGAAAATATGTTTGAATTTTCTTTATCAGTTCCAATGTTTATTGAATATGAATCTGTTACAAAACGAAACCCAGAAAAATTGGGACTTTCTATTTCAGATATTGATGATATTTTAAACTATTTAGCTGAGATTAGTAATAAAAGAGAAATCTATTTTCTTTGGCGACCATTTCTTAAGGACCCTAAAGACGATTTAGTATTGGAAGTAGCAGTTGAATCAGAAAGTGATTTTATTATTTCTTATAATAAAAAAGACTTCAGGAACATCAGTCAATTTGGTCTTAAAGTATTAACACCTCTTGAATTCTTAAAACTTATACAGGTAATTAAATGAGTACTCTAAGTTTACGGTTACCAGATTCGCTTCACGAACAAATAAAAAAACTTGCAAAGCAAGATGGTATCTCAATCAATCAATTTGTTTCGTCTGCAGTAGCTGAAAAAATGTCTGCATTAATGACAGTCGACTACTTGGAGAAACGTGCCAATAAATCAAGTAAATCAAAATTCAAAAAGGCTCTGTCTAAAATAAAAAAAATTGAGCCTGAAGCATTTGATAAACTGTAAAAAAAATAACAAATACATCCAGTTGAACGCAATAGTGCCCGGGAAGAATCAGATTTTATGGTCTTAATACTTTCATCTAAAGCCGGGTTCCGGTGCAGCGGCAACTGATGCTGGCGTTATGTGGCAAATAAAATGGAAGAACAAACTGAAAGTCAAATATGTCCTGAAGTTGCTGCTGTTTTCAACTCATATCCAAGCAAATTCAAGACAGAGCTGCTGAATCTGAGACTGTTGATTCTTGAGACAGCTGCATCGATAGAAAGTGTTGGAAAGATTGAAGAAACTCTCAAATGGGGAGAACCAAGTTATCTAACCCCAAAATCAAAAAGTGGAAGTACAATTAGAATCGCTTGGAAAGAAGCAAAGAAAGATCAATATTCAATATTTTTCAAATGTACTGCAGATTTAGTCATCGCATTTAAAGAGAAGTTTCCGAATGAATTTAAGTTTGGAGGCAATAGAAGTATTGATTTTATTTTGAGTGACAAAGTTCCAAAAAAGGAGTTAAAACAGTGTATTACATTGGCTTTAACTTACCATCTAAACAAAAAGCTCGAGACCTCAGATAGATGGAAAATGGTCGAGAAATTTACTTAACAATTTTCTTGAGCTGACGGAAATAGCCCTTGCAAAGTCAACAATTCCTATTCTTGGTATCTTGTCAGTAAAATAGCCATCTCTGTAGCCGCAGCTCAGAATGGTGTTATATTCCTAATTTACTTGAATGGATCTCAAAAAATGAACCAAATAAAAATCCTATCTTTGCTATTCATATTTTTATTCCCTACTTTTTCCCCCATAAGTGCCAATGAAGCTTTCAATCTGAATTTTAGTAAACTGAACAAAACAACACCTGGATGCGCCATAGGTGTCAGGCATAATGGGAATTGGCTTCACGAAGGTTATTATGGTTTGGCTAACATCCAATATAATATTCCGATTTCAAAAAATACCAAATTTAATATTGCCTCTATCACCAAACACTTTACTGCCGCACTTATTTTAGTTTTAGAATACGAAGGAAAACTAAGTCGTTCAGATTCATTAAAGAAATATTGGACTGAAGGGCCCAAATGGGCAAATGAAATTACTTTATATCATTTAATACACCATAGTAGTGGAATGCCAGATTATCTTAGTGATAAAAGGACCTCTAATGCCATCATTGCCAAAATACTAAAGAATCAGAAAATTATAAGAAATATGCTTATTAGTATGCCAATCCCAAAAGAGTTCATCGATAATCAAATACGTTCTTATTTCACAAACCTTTCTTCTCTCCAATTCAACCCAGGTACACGAATAATTTACAATAATACTGGATATTTTTTTCTTGCATACATCATTGAAAAGGTCACTGGGAAATCTATTGGTGAATTCTCAAGAGAAAAATTCTTTATACCTCTAGAAATGAAAAATACCTATTTTTCTGATGCCACTGATAAGACTATTTCATTGAGTGCTACTGGTTATCAAGTCATTAGTTTTGACAATCAGAAGTTTTATCCTTTAAATTCGCTAGTGCCTACAAATGGTGATTTAGGAGTTTTTACAACAATTCAAGATTTTGCAAAATGGATAGATCATTTAAACAACCCAGTAATAGAACCAAGAGATGTCTGGGATAATTTTTTAATATTACATGATTCCAAATACGGTGATGCAGTCAAATTAGGAGATGCTAAATACAGGAACGGATTGTCTGCATTAAATCAGGTTGATGACAATATCATTTATTATCATAGTGGCAAGGCATTGGATGGACTAAATACAAAATTCTTTTTTGACTTGAAAAAACGATTTTCATATATACAATTTTGCAACTTTGATTATGAAAGCTACACAAAAGGGTTTGATAGGCGTTGGCTGTATTCTGAATTTGGTATTCAATATGACTAGTATTTTCGAACTTAGACTTAAATGAGATTTTACATATTTTTTGCGGCTGAGACAGCAAGAAAATGTTATTCTAACTGCCTTAAGATCTACAGAAGGAGCATCATTTAAATTATTGTCAATCATTGACGAAAATATGTTTGAATTTTCTTTATCAGTTCCATTGTTTGTTGAATATGAATCTACTACAAAACGAAACCCAGAAAAAAATGAGTACTCTAAGTTTATGGTTACCAGATTCGCTTCACGAACAAATAAAAAAAATTGAGCCTGAAGCATTTGATAAACTGTAAAAAGATAACAAATGCATCCAGTTGACCGAAATAGTGCCTGGGAAGAATCAGATTATGTGGTCTTAATACTTTCATCTAAAGCCGGTTTCCGGTGCAGCGGCAACCGACTTTAGACTTTCTACTCATGGAGTATCAAATAGTATTTCTTCAATAAGAAATTCAATACTATGAAAAAATTATTAAAAACTATTTTAATTACTTTTACAGCCACATTCTTACTTTGCATTTTACCTTGTTACGCAGAGCTTCTTTTAGTTAAAAATGTCAACTTAATTGATGTAACTGATGGAACTATCCACTCAAAAGTAGAAGTACTAATTTCTGATGGTTTCATTAAGGATATCTCGTTTGCAAAAAAACTGGAAACTCCACCTGATACGGTTGTTGATGCATCAGGAACATTTCTAATTCCAGGCTTATGGGATATGCATGTCCATTGGTATGATGAAAGATTTCTAAAACTTTTTATCGTAAATGGAGTGACAGGTACGCGACAAATGCTCGGTAAATATCAGCATTATATCTGGAGAAAAAAACAATATGATACTACATTTATCGGACCCAAAACCATTGTCGGAAGTCCAATTCTTGACGGGAAACCAAAGTACTGGGAGAACTCTATTGAGATATCGGATGCTAAGTATGGTCGTCGTATAGTTCAGCAATATAAAACCAGAGGTGCAGATTTTATAAAGGTTTATGACAATTTAGACCGCGCTTCCTATTTTGCTATTGCAGACGAATCTAAGAAACTGGGACTCCCTTTTGTTGGCCATGTACCTTTTAGTGTAAGCTTACTGGAAGCTTCGAATGCCGGGCAAAAGAGCATGGAGCACCTTAAGAAAATGGTTTCTGGTACATCAGATAGCTATAACAGAATCGTTGAAGAATATCGTGATCAAGAAAAAACATCGTCTATTGAGCTTGAAATGCTAAATAAAGTTCTTGCCGGATATGGTGGTGATCAAGCAAAACTTTTATATAGTGCATTTGTTAAGAACAATACTTGGCAATCTCCAACGTTAGCCTTATCACGTAATATGGCCTATTTAAGGGAAAGGAGCGAGATTGATAAGGAAAGACTCAAATACCTGACTACCGGAATAACAAGCCATTGGCATGCAAATCGTAACCCCGACACAGTAGATAACACTGATGAAGATTGGATATTTTATCGCAAAATATTCAAGCATAAGCAGCGCATAGTCGGTGATATGTATCGAGCTGGAGTGAAAATTATTGCAGGTACAGATGTACTCAATCCTTTTTGTTTTCCCGGATTTAGCTTACATGATGAATTGGAATTATTAGTTGAGGCTGGATTACCCCCCCTGGCTGCATTACAAGCAGCTACAGTTAATGCTGCTGAGTTTTTAGGTAAGACAGATAAATATGGAACAATAGGAGTTGGAAAAATTGCAGATTTAGTTTTATTAGAAGATAATCCATTAGAAAATATTAGTAATACAACGAAAATTGCCGGTGTGATATTAAACGGTGTATTTTTTAACAAACAGGATTTATCTGAAATGTTAAAAAAACTGAAGCAAGTATCTGGTAATTAAATGTACGCTTGGAAAATTTTTAGTATTATAGCAAACAACATTCTTATGGCCCCTTGATTGCCGCCTTGTGATATCTATTTGAAACCTCGAGACCAGTTTTAAAGAGTTTTCAAACAGATACCACAAGGCTCAGGTATTTAGACAATAAGAGTGACCTTTTTTATTATTGACGACTCACCACCCTGACTTGAGTAAATTGTCGGTGTCCTTCCGGGGAACCGTGGAAGCCAAAACCACTTTGCTTGGCACCCACCCATGGGGCATCACCGGCACCCCCGACACCCTGATTGATGCCGATCATTCCCGCTTCTAACTGATCGGCCACTGTCTCGACATCTTTTCCGCCATAAACAACTGCACCGAGTCCATAGGTTGAATCATTGGCACGTTGAATCGCTTCGTCAATATTTGAAAATCGACTCATGGCCACCACCGGACCGAAGGTCTCTTCCTGTTCGACCAACATGTCATTGCTGATATCACAAATGACTGTGGGACTGATGAAACGTTCTTGCTGTTGAATACTACCCAAAAGCACTCTGGCACCTTTAGTTTCTGCATCCCGGATCTGCTCAACAATTTTACAATGTTGTTTTTCATTAATGATGGGGCCAATATTAACACCTGACATATCCCAGGGTCCGACTTTGTAGTTAGCGGCCAGTTCAAGCACATATTTTTCGAATGTATCGGCTATACTTTCATCAACATAAATTCGCTCGGTTGATATGCACATCTGTCCGGCATTTTCAAAACTACTGGCAACAGCAAAGCGTGCTGCTGCCTCGATATTAGCATCTTTCATAATAATCATGGGGTCATTGCCACCCAATTCCATTACCAAACGTTTCAGCTTAGCCGACGCTCTAGCCATAATGTCTCTTCCGGTGGCCTGTGAACCAGTAAAGGCAACGATGTTGATGTCACTCTCTACCAAGGCTCTCCCTTGTTCACCATCCCCGTACACAATCTGAAGTACATGTTCCGGTAAGACCTCATTCAGCTGCTCTATAAAAGCTTTAGCAATCAGCGGTGTTTCCTCAGAAGGTTTAAAAATGACTGTATTACCGGCCACTAAGGCTGGTACCATAAGATTATTAGCCATTGCCAAGGGATAATTCCAGGGAGAAATTACGGCAGCAACCCCCAGGGGTTTGAATTCGACCTTGGTTCCACCCACAAGATTTTGGGTTGTTAAGGCTTCTCTGCTTGCTTGTGCCAGATAACTCCCTCCAAATACAGTTCCGTGGACTTCACCGGTAGATCTGCGGATATCCTTGCCCATTTCCTGGCTGAGTAATACCGCCAGTTTATTTACCTGGGGTTCAATATTTGAATAGGCCTGTTCCAAAAGCTTGACACGTTCATCAATGGTTATATCCTTCCACTTTATGGCTGCGATATGTGCTTTTGAGACCAATTCGCTCACTTGTTCAATCGATGTGACTGATACATCCCCTAACAAATTTCCATTGCTGGGGTCATATGATGCCAGTTTTTTTCCCATCTCTCTCTCCTTATTTTTATTAGATAAACCGCATCATCATCTGTGAAGCGAAATTGTCCACATTGTCAGTGGTGACTTGATGGGTTTCAATAATTTTTTCAGTATTTTTTAATAGTTGTGGATGATTCATATCTTCTAGTTTTGAAAAATTGCCTGTTCTTCGCCCAACAATAAATATCATCTGTTCCCTAGGTTTCATATCCAGGAGTTTTTGAAACGGGGCTTTCATCTTTTCTTTATCATCAGGAAAACGCCCCTCTACTTCTTGTAAGAGATTTAAAATATGATCACTTTTAAGCGTACTGGTAATACCTGTTAGGTGCTCCAGAAAAAGGAGGATCTCTTCAGCTATTCGGACATCTCCGATTTTTTTGAAAGCACCGGATTGATAATCCTCATATAACGGTACACCTTCAACGACAGCTAAAGTTCTAAGGCGAATAAAATCAGGATTGATTTGATTCATAGCATCAGCTGTTTCAAGAGCATTTGCCTCTGAGTATTTTTCTCCACCCAGACCTGGCATAAAATATTCAGATAACTCAATTCCGGCGCGTTTCACTTTCTGTCCGCTGATGATGTGCGTCTCTTTATCGACGCCCTTTTTAATGAAATCTAAAACTTCGTCCGAAGCAGATTCCATTCCGATATGAATTCTATTAAGACCTGCATTCGCAATACGGGTCATATTTTCGTCACTAATACGGGCAATAGAATGAGAACGGGCATAGGTAGTGATTCGTTCAACCTGCGGGAAGCATTTCTGTACGTGTTCCAGGATTTCCACCAATCGATCCGGTTTCATAACCATCGTATTCGCATCCTGTAAAAAAATCGATTCCATTCCGTTATGGATCCAGTTCAACGCTGAATGAAAGACCATCGGATTGCCGATAGAATACTTTTTTTGAATAGCAGTCAAATCCTGTGTTGTTCCACCGCCAAGTCGTTCTGTGATGTTTTGGATTTCATCGACGATTTGCTTAATCATGTCAATATCCTTAATAACATGATCTACCGGGCGGATACTAAATTTTTCGCCTTTATAGAGACCACAAAACTTGCATTTATTCCAGGGACAATTTCTGGTGATCCTTAATAATAAGCTGTTTGCTTCACTGGGTGGTCGAATAGGCCCTAGCTCAAATCCCTGATAGTTTTCATTTTTTTTCATTTTGATTCTGTTATTTTATTTTATTCTAACGGATATATGCATCCTCTCTGAGAATACATATGGATTATAGATCTTACCGCTTGGTCGAGTATTTAATACCTCGTTCTTGGCACAACCTTCGACTTCGCTCAGGGAACAGAAAACTCAGTGCTCGGTAAACTGTGTTCTACTAAACAAATAATGTTCTTTTATAGCTAATTATTAGGATAAAATGTCATAATTAGAATTGCTGTTATTATACTTATAAATAACTGCTTTTCTGTTCGGCGTAGAAAAGGTATCTGCCTAAAAATTCTGCGAATACCAACAAGAGAAATGGAATAAAAAAAAATCCAAGGCTAAAGCGATGTGTCAATAACATCCTTCCTAAAAAGAGAATTCCCAGTAAAGAAATTCCTAAACGCAGATAGTAAAGCTG
>Ga0307989_1000580_pt1 | contig 23144 bp, 16 predicted proteins | sample EllFjometagen185_FD_203164 | JGI IMG/M metagenome (GOLD analysis project Ga0307989, IMG submission 203164) | Marine microbial communities from Ellis Fjord, Antarctic Ocean - #185 | ecosystem: Environmental > Aquatic > Marine > Unclassified | place: Southern Ocean | collected 2014-10-08 | reverse complement strand
ATTGCTAGTCCTGCGCCATTTACAATATTCCCCACATTTCCATCTAGATTTATATAGTTTAAATTATATTTTGATGCTTCAACTTCCAGGGGGTTTTCCTCATCAAGATCTCTTAAAGACATTAATTCTTTATGTCGATATATGGCGTTGGAATCAAAATCAACCTTGGCATCCAGTGCCAATACCTCATCATCTGAAGTTAAAATCAAAGGATTGATTTCTACCATGGAGCAGTCTTTGGCAATAAAAAATTTGTACAGATTGGACAGAAGACTTGAAAATTGTTTCATTGCCGCCTTTGGCAGTTCAAGTGCAAATCCGGCCTGTCGAAGCTGGTAACCCTGAATCCCCATTAAAGGGTCTACATGAATTTTTATAATTCTTTCAGGGGTTTTGGCTGCCACTTCTTCAATGTCCATGCCGCCGTCCCGGCTTGCCATGATCACAATTGATGATGTGGCACGGTCCACAAGAAGACCTAAATACAGCTCTTTTTCTATTTTCTGACCCGCTTCGATCAAGAGTTTTTTCACAAGCCTGCCTTTAGGACCGGTTTGATGGGTGACAAGGGTCATACCCAGTATTTCACTGGCCAGGGTTTCAACTTCTTCCATGGAAGCCGCAAGTTTTACACCTCCCCCTTTTCCCCTTCCGCCCGCATGGATCTGGGCTTTCACCACCACTGGAAAACTGCCCAAATCTGCAGCAGCCTTTTTTGCTTCATCCACTGAAAAAGCAACATTTCCATCAGGAACACGAACATTGTATGCCTTAAACAATTGTTTTGCCTGATATTCATGTATTTTCATTTAAATTTCCTTTCAACTTTACAAAAAACAAAACCAATCCTTTCTTTCTCAGCACTAACCATTTACCCGACTATTTGCCATAAGCAATTTCCCATAACCCGTTACAGGCTGTTTAACTTACGTCCGCTGGATGGACATGGCAACAAGTTCTAAGGTTACCTTTGCTGACCGCCATGAACTCGCTCATTCTTCGCTCAAACACCATGGCGGTTTAACCGCTGAGGCAACCAAGAACTTGTAAGCCTTGATCCATAATGCTCCCGTAAGGCAAACAGTCTTCCACTGGCGGGAGTTGCAAGTTTGCAATTTTCTTATGGCAAATATCCAGACCATTTACTATTTACTATTCATAAATATGACAACAGCATCTCAGCAGCAGCAGAAGGGGATATCTTCTCATTTTCCACCTTCTGGGAAATAAGCGGTATTTTTTCATTAATTTTCTTATTGTTTTTAAACCGCTGTTTTAAACCCTCTTCAACAAGGTTCCACATCCATTCCAGGGTTTGTTTTTTCCGCCTTTGCAAAAACTCTCCCGAAGTTTTAAATTTCTGATGGTGATCAAGTATCGTTTCCCAGACAGGTCTCGTACCCCCATCAACAACAGATGAACAGGTCAAAACAGGTGTGGCCCAGTTAGATGATTCCGGCCTGATAAGATGCATGGCCATTTCAAGATCCCCTTTGGCTTTTTCAACGGCCTTAAGGTTATCCCCGTCTGCCTTGTTAATAGCAATGCCATCAGCCAGTTCCAGAACTCCTTTTTTAATTCCCTGGAGTTCATCTCCGGCCCCTGCAATCATCAGAACCAGAAAAAAATCCACCATGGAGGCAACACTGGTTTCAGACTGCCCCACCCCGACTGTTTCAACGAGGATCACATCAAACCCGGCTGCTTCACAGGTCAGCATGATTTCACGGGTTTTTGCAGCAACTCCCCCCAGGGTTTCCCCAGCAGGAGAGGGCCTGATAAAGGCATTTTTATGGGCAGACAACTTTTCCATCCGGGTTTTATCCCCCAGAATAGACCCGCCGCTCCTCCGACTTGTGGGATCTATAGTCAGAACGGCCACTTTATGGCCCATATCTGCCAGATATACGCCTAAATTTTCAATAAAAGTACTTTTGCCGACGCCGGGCACCCCTGTGACCCCTAACCGGATACTGTTTCCCGTATGGGGCAGGATTTTTTCCATAACCGTGAAAGCTTTTTTTTGATGGGCCTTAAGACTGCTTTCTATCAATGTTATTGTCTTGGCAATCATACGGCGATTGCCGTCTAAAATACCCTGGACAAAGTTATCACTTTCAGGGTCGGTTTGAGTCATAACCTTTACGCACCTATGATATTAAGCGTCCTGTTTGCAGAGTCCGTTACCATGGTTCCCGGACCAAAAATCTCTGCAGCACCCGCGTTTTTCAAAAATTCATAATCGCCTGGTGGAATTATGCCACCAACCACCACTTTAATATCAGAAGCACCATTATTTTTCAACTCTTCAATGATCATGGGCACCAAAGTTTTATGGCCGGCTGCAAGGCTTGACACCCCTATCACATGAACATCATTTTCAACGGCCATTAGAGCTGCTTCTGCAGGGGTCTGGAACAAGGGGCCTAAATCCACATCAAACCCAAAATCCGCAAAGGCCGTGGCAATGACCTTAACACCTCTGTCATGTCCGTCCTGTCCCATTTTGGACAATAAAATCCTTGGTCTGCGACCCGTCTTTTTTTCAAAGTCTGCCGACCGCTTTCTTAAAGACTCAATCATCTCAGAATCTAAATGTTCTGCAGCATATACCCCTGCAATACACTGGGTTGTGGCCACAAATCGTGTAAACACTTTTTCCATAGCATCACAAATCTCCCCAACCGTTGCCCTTGCCCTTACTGCCGGCAGACAGAATTCCAAAAGATTTCCACCTGATTCACAGGCCTTTGTGATATCATTCAAAGCCTTTTGAACCGCTTCATTATCCCGTTCTTTTTTAATCTGGTCAAGACGTGCCACCTGTTCATTCCTGACCTCTTCTGAGACTTCACGCACGGGAATGGGGATTTCATCTTCAATCTTATATTTATTCACCCCCACAATCACATCTGTTCCATGGTCAATCCTGGCCTGCCGCCTGGCCGCAACTTCTTCGATTCTCATTTTCGGCATCCCAGATTCAATGGCTTTGGCCATGCCGCCTAAATCCTCGATTTCAGCCAGGATTTTTCTTACTTCATCAATAATATTCTGGGTCAGGGTTTCAACATAGTATGACCCTCCTAAAGGGTCCACCACATCACAGATACCCGATTCTTCCTGAACAAGGATCTGGGTATTTCTGGAAATCCTGGCTGACAATTCAGTGGGCAGTCCCACTGCCTCGTCAAAGGAGTTAGTGTGAAGGCTCTGTGTGCCGCCAAGAACTGCTGACAGACATTCAAGGGTGGTTCTGACAACATTGTTATAGGGATCCTGCTGGGTCAGGCTCCAGCCGGATGTCTGACAGTGAGTTCGAAGCATGGTTGATTTTAAATTTTTCGGGTTGAACTGGCTCATCAGCTCTGCCCACAAGAATCTGGCAGCTCTGAGCATGGCTATATCCATGAAAAAATTCATACCGATCCCAAAGAAGAAAGAAAGTCTTGGGGCAAACTTATCTATATCCAGGCCTGTGGCAAGAGCCGCTTTTACATACTCAAGACCGTCGGCCAGGGTAAATGCTGTCTGGAGCACGGAATCAGCTCCTGCTTCCATCATGTGATACCCGCTGATACTGATGGTATTAAACTTTGGCATATTATCCGAACAAAAGGAAATGATATCGGAAACAATCCTCATGGAAGGACCTGGCGGATAGATATAGGTATTCCGGGTTAAATATTCTTTTAAAATATCATTTTGAATAGTACCCATGAGCTGATCCTGTTTTACGCCCTGTTCTTCTGCAGCAACAATAAACCCTGCAAGAATCGGCAAAACAGCACCGTTCATGGTCATGGAAACTGACATCTGATCTAAGGGGATCTGATCAAATAAAATTTTCATATCCTCGACAGAATCTATGGCAACTCCGGCTTTTCCAACATCACCTGTTACCCTTGGGTGATCAGAATCATATCCTCTGTGGGTGGGCAGATCAAAGGCGACAGACAGCCCTTTTTGTCCTGCTGCCAGGTTTTTACGATAAAAAGTATTGGATTCTTTGGCAGTAGAAAATCCTGCATACTGGCGAATGGTCCATGGGCGACCTGTATACATAGTGGCCTTGGGCCCCCTGACAAAGGGCTCAAAACCTGGTAAATTATCGATGAACTCTACATTTTCAAGATCTTTAGTAGAATATAAGGGTTTAATATCTATCCCTTCCGGGGTTTTCTTTGTTAAGGATTCAAGGGTTTTTCCCCTTAACTCTTTTTTAGCAAGCTCTTCCCACTTATTCAGGTCTGACTTTTGAGACATGGTTATCCTCCGGTACATCAAGTTTAAAATACAAAATATCTACCTTTCACACAGTTCAACTAGCACGCCCGAGGTAGCCTTGGGGTGCAAAAAAGCAATTCTTGCCCCGCCTGCCCCTTTTCGTGGGGTTTGATCGATAAGCGCAATCCCTTTTTCTTTTAGTTCTAAAAGGGCCTCTTCTATGTTTTCAACCCGAAAGGCTATATGCTGAATTCCTTCACCTTTTTTTTCAATATATTTGGCAACAGGCCCTTCCTTTGAGGTGGATTCTAAAAGTTCTATTTCGCTTTCGCCAACCGGCAAAAAAGCGGTTACCACTTTCTGCTCTTCAATTATTTCTGTTCCCTCAAGAGTCAGTCCTAATGCATCTGTCCAGAAATTTTTCTTTTCTTCGATACTTGATACAGCAATTCCAAGATGATCTATTTTAAGTATTTTCATTTTCTTATCTCCAAAATCAATTCATAATTCACAATCCCTATCTATAAATGCTTCAAATGCTGAAAGTCAACTATAAACTACTATAGATAAACCATGTAAATATTTTATTTTCCAGGGCAAATTCAAAAATGAGCATATAATCCTGTTTCTCCCGGGGTTCTGACTTTATCTCAAGGGGATCTCCTAGGTTCTTCCCGATAATTTAAGCTTTATTTTTATTGCCAGGACAATCTGATATCACTATTCAATAAAGGAAAGGTGAAGAAAAGAGTTTATTTGGTTTGATCAAGAATTTCTCTTATTTTTTTTGATAAATCATTTCCCAAAACAGGTTTGGTTACAAATCCTTGAATATCGAGTAATTTTGCATTATCAGGGTCCAAGTTTACATTATATCCACTACAGATTATGATTGGAATATTGGCTCTGATTTTCTTTAATTCTTTTGAAAGCTCTGTACCCACCATACCCGGCATTGTCATATCCGTAATAACGATATCATAAATGTCTGGTTCTGATTCAAAGGCCTGTAAAGCATCAAGGCTGCTTGTAAATCCTGTCACCTTGTATCCAAGTCGTTCAAGAGTTCGACTTCCAATATCTACAATAGCCTCTTCATCATCCACAAATAAAATATGTTCAGTACCCCGTACAGCATTTGAAATATTTTTTTTCTCTATAGTCACATCGCCTGTTTCGGTTGTTGGTAAATAAATATAAAATGTTGTTCCTTTACCGATTTTGCTGTCAACTTTTATGGTCCCTTTATAATCTTTAACAAGACCATGAATAACAGCAAGACCTAAACCAGACCCTTTCCCCACTTTTTTAGTTGTGAAATATGGATCAAAAATTTGATCCATAATATTTTTTGAAATACCCTGACCTGTATCATGAACGCTTAAAACGCAATAGTTACCCTTTGTAAGATTGAGTAGTTTTTCATCTTCAAGATCAATTTGGGTTTCTTTAAGCTTAATGGTTAAATACCCGCCGGATTCTTCCATGGCATGGTATGCATTTGTACAAAGATTCATTATGATTTCATATAATTCCGTTGGGTTGCCCAGTATTAGACCTACATCGAGAGAGATTTCCTGTCGAATTTCAATATTTCTTGGGATGGTAGATCTTAATAACTTTAATGCTTCAATTATTATTGGCTGAATGGAAACAGGTTTTTTAGTGAGCTCTTTCTGTCTGCTGAATGAAAGAATTTGCTCAACAAGCTCTTTTGCTCTTATAGCGCCCTGGAGGATATTACTGAGATTTTCCTGAACCGCATTATCTTTTGGAAGATCTTTAATTGTCATTTCAGTAAAGCCGATTATGGGGTAAAGAATGTTATTAAAATCGTGGGCAATTCCACCGGCTAAAGTTCCGATTGATTCTAATTTTTGAGCCTGGTGTAACCTTGCCTGAAGTTGTTTTTTTTCATCTTCCATCTGTCTAATATGAGTAATATCTTCCCCTGCACTCAATGTAGCCAGTATATTCCCATCACTGTCACGCAGCACGCTATTGTGCCATGAAATGATTCTTTTTTCGCCTTGCCTCGTAATGACAGAATTTTCATAGAATTCAATCATCTTGGAATTACTGCTCACCAGCTCGTCAAATGCCTTCCGGGTTTTTTCCCGATCTTCTTCCCAGATATAGGCATCGAACCAATTCTGACCGATTATAGTATCTTTTTTATCTTTCAATAATTTACTGCCTGCCTCATTAATGAGTGCCACACTCTGATCAGCATTAATTACAACAAGAATCGATCCGGTGATGTCAAAATATTGAAGGGCTTTATCTTTTGCTTTTTTCAGTGCTGTTTGCGTTTTTTTGTGCTGGTCGATTTCTTCTTCCATTTTCAAAGTTCTGTCTTTAACCATATCTTCCAAATGATCACGGTAATTTCCAAGGCTTTCAAAATTATGTTTAAGCTGTTCTGTCATTTCATTAAAGATATTACCCAATTGCCCTATTTCGTCCTGACTTGTAACTTTTACCCGAACATCCAAATTCCCTGAATGTATTTTTATCACAGATTTTTTTAAATGATTAATGGGAGCTGTTATTAGTTTTGAAAGAAAATAAGTAGCAAGAATACCTATTATAATTACAATCCATGAAATTAAAAATATTGAATTCTGTAAAAAAGAAATGAATCGGACCTCTTTTTTGGACACAAGATTGATATAACCATCAATCTCGGTATCAAAGCGCTCAAAATCTTCAGCTATATTATTAAGTGCTTGCAGCTGTGAGTTATATGAGTTGATAAATTTTTGAAAAATAGTTTCATAAACTTTGGCAATATTGGCAATCCGATAGGCATGAAGCCTGGTGGAACTATCTTCTGCTGTATTTTTAATTTTAAGTGCAACGTGATTGATCATATCAGAGTATTCCAACACTTTTAATGCAGAGCTTTCTTTACCGGTCACTATAAAATTTTTTTCTTCCAGTATAGTTTCATTCATGATTTTCAGAATTTGAAAAGCTCCGCTATCGCTCTTCTTGATAGCATCGGCATTTTTAATAAGCCGATCAGATTCATGCAGCATTCGGCTTTTTATCGTTTCCATATCTATTGTGGCCTTTGCAACCTCGATAAAACTTTTTTCATATTGAGATATTACAGCAAGTAAACTGTTGATTTTTGTAATTTGTTCAGGGCTTTGGATGGTGCCAAGAATTGATTGGATATTGGTTTTAATTTGGTTAATCAATGTTAAAACAGCATTAGAATGTTTGATTTTTCCCGAAGTAACAAAGGATAGTTTTTCATGGGCCATTAATTGAAAGGTTTTATCCAATTTATTCGTAAAAGAATATAGATTTTTTTGATGCACCAATGCGCGATTCATGCCATACATGCTGGTTAAGGCAACAATAAGGGTTAGAGATAGGATTACACCAAAGGCTATCCCCAGTTTAGTTCTAAAAGACATGGTATTTTGTTGTGCTATTTATGGGCATTGTTAATCGATTCATTAAAAATAATATGAGCCTCGGTTTCAACATTTTCAAGGATTTTTTCGTATTGATCCGGAAATTCAATAAGTTCGTTGAAACTATCCATTCCAAGTTCTGCAACCCTTGGAGGTGTTGCCAGATCATAATTAAACGCCCAGTATTTTGAAGACTTAATCTCTTCAATTATTCTTCTTTTAAACGGGGAATAAAAGGAGAGTGGTATTTCAAGACTGGGTGCCAGTGCGCCGGACCCCAGGCTCAATCTTTCCTGGGGTTTTTGTTTTGCAAAATAAGATAAGGTTTTTTTCGCAAAATCATGGTTTGCTGAATTTTTTGACAAAACAATACCATCTATTGGGCCCAGTGCTACCTTTGGAAGATTTATGTCCATGACTGGGAAGGCAAAAAAATCAAAATTATCGTCTGGGCCTGAACATTGTTCTTTATCCTCAAATAGCTGGATAGCCCAGCTTCCCATCAGAGTCATGGCAGCATTTTTTTTACAAACCAACTGAGTCGCCTGTGCCCAGCCCAGTTGATTGGCGGTTTCATTAAAGTATTTTTCTTTTAAAAGTTCACTCCATATTCGGTATACATCTTTTACTTCTTTGTCAGTATATTTTGCTTTTCCGTTCATTAATCGTTTGCGAAATTCAATTGGCTGGGTTCGCAACAATAAATAGTCCATCCAGAATTGTGCCGGCCAACGTTCTTTTGCTCCAAGAGCAAGGGGAGTAATTCCATTTTTTTTAAGTTTTTGGCAGACACCTATAAAGTCTTCCCAGGAAGCTGGCGGCTGAAGACCATTTTCTTCAAATATCGTTTTATTGTAAAAAAACATGACAACAAATTGGTCGATAGGAAGTAGATATTTATGGCCATTATAGGTACTGGCCGCATTTATTACTGATATTGAAAATTTTTCATCAAGATTTTCTTTTTCCCAAAGGTCGTCAATGGGAGCCAGCTTGTTCTGATTTACAAGATCTTGTACTCTGGCACCTGCCCAATAGGCAAAAAGTTCAGGTGGATTACCTTTGTCCAGAGTGGTGTGGATCATACTCTTAAATGCTTCATGGTCAAGTGCACGTGCCGAAACTACAAAATCAGTCTGTCCTTTGTTAACCTCTTCTATCATCTCCGAGATCCCACCGCTTAACGTACCGGAATAGTAATGGTAAAATCCAATTTTTTCTTTTGATTTTGTTGGCAGCGGCTGTTCAGTTTGTTTTTGTTTTCCTACTGAAAAATATATTAACCCGGAACATATGATAACCAGGCTGATGATGATAATACGATATTTCACGATACCCCCCAAAAGAAAATATATTTTAAAGAGAAGAATAGGAAATTCAATAGTTGTATAAACTTAAAATATAAGGATTAGTTTGCTCTGTCAACGCCAATTAATATTTCATTAAAAGTATAGACACAAAATCAGTGTTTTTTGGTGGCTTTGGTAGCCTGCTTTTTCAAACTATTCTTTTTTCTCCCTTGAGTTGGGGAGACATCCAATTTATATATTTTCGTTACATGGTTCAGCATTGCAAAACGATATGCCTTTGAATCATATCCTGCACCAAGCAGCACAATTTGAGTTTAGCGTTTTTTGAATTTGTTAAATTTCAAAAAAAAATCTAATAAAAACAGGGTTTTACTTCAATACATGGTTTGATAATACTTTCTGCAAATCATATATGTTCACTTTTTTATTGAACTTTTTTTCAAGCGGTGTTTCTTCGCTGCCAATCCATATTTTTAATTCGGCATCAAGGTCAAAATGTCCGGATGTTTCAATGCTGTATTTGGTGATTTTTGAATATGGAACAGACAGGTACTCGGTTTTTTTCCCGGTAAGTCCCTGGATGTTGATAATGAGCAACCGTCTGTTTGTAAAAACAAATGTATCGCGAATTACCTTAAACCCCACTTCAAAAAATTCACCTTCACCAAGTAATTGTCCATATTTTTCCTGCAGTTTTTCTGCCTCAACAACACCTGCATTTCCTAACATTCCTGATAATAAGCCCATTGTCCTGTCTCCTTTTAATTTTGTAGATATTTAATTCTATTTTTTGTTTATTCGTAAGTCTGAATACGCCCGGTATTTATATTCGGGTTCTTTTCAGTTGACAATTCTAATCCTTAAATAGTTTGTCTTTGAGCCAGCTGCAAAGGTGAAATATAGTGCATTTTTTTGCATAGTTTATGAAATATTTGGATTAAGCGTCCATTTTATGAACCAGGTTCCATCTTCATAATCAAGACAGACTATCCCTGAGTTCTGGAATTTATAAACCCTTAAGTCTTCTGAATTCGTTGTCAGATATGAAACCAGCTTCTCCATAAACGGCAGATGCCCAACCACCATAACATTTGACAGGGATTCAATTCCATTACTAAACACTTTGACATCATCCAATGGGTTAAGTTTGTCGATTTGTTCACAAGGATTTTTTATTTCCAGGGTTTCATTAAAAATAACAGCTGTCTGGGCAGCTCTTTTCTTACCGCTGTGAACAATTTTTGATACGGGGATCTTATAGGACTTTGCAACTTCGGCTATTTTTAAAGTATCAAAACGTCCTTTTTCAGAAAGCCCTTTTTCAGGGTCCTGATTTTTTGTCAGGCTTATGCCGTGTTGAACCAAAAATATTGCCATAAAAGCCTCCTTTGCCATCTGAAATTTAAATTTGTATTTATGATTAAAAGTGTAACAGATCAAATTTAGGCATTGCAATGGAAAAAACAATGTCTATTTTGAGACCTGGAGCTTAAATAAATTTGAAACTGATCTATCCATATTTAAAAAAAAATTTTTATAAAATACTATTGGGTATTTTATGCATGATTATTGTAGATGCCCTGCAGCTGGTCATTCCCCAAATCATTAAGAATGCTATTGATACCTTAAATTCAACCTCTTTTGATAATAGAACCCTGATTTTTCAATGCGCCTTTATTCTTTTATTAGGCCTTGGTATGGCAGTTTTAAGGTATGCCTGGCGCAATCTTCTCATGGGAAGTGCAAGAAATGTTGAAAAGGGCATACGAGATGATCTTTTCAAACATATCTTAACCCTGGACATGGCTTATTTAGACAAGGTAAAAACAGGGGATATCATGACCCATGCCACAAGTGACATCAATCATATAAGGATGGCATTCGGTTTTGGCCTGATCGTACTTGTGGATACAATTCTTCTTGGCGGTGCCACCCTCGCTATAATGCTCTGGACCCATCCTAAATTAACGGTTCTGTCCATGATCCCCATGCCTTTTTTGATTGTTGTCACAAGATCTCTGGGAAAAAAAATGCATGTTTTCCATAAAACAGCCCAGGAATCCTATTCTCAACTTACTGAACTTGTGAGAGAGAGTTTTTTTGGCATCCGAATTATCAAAGTGTTCAATTTTGAAAATTTCATTGGCAATAAGGTTGAAAAAGCTTCAACCGATTATTTTAAAAAAAATCTGAAAAGAGCTTTTGTTACTGCCCTGTTAAAACCTTTACTGGGACTATTTTTTAACCTGTCCACCCTGGTTGTCATCTTTTACGGCGGCTTTCTTGTTATAAAACAGGTTATCACGCCGGGTGAGCTTGTCGCTTTTCTCCAATATCTCGGAATTCTGGCGTGGCCGATCATTGCCATTGGGTGGATGACCAACCTCTTTCAAAGGGGAATGGCATCCTTAAAAAGGATTAATACTCTTTTAGATTCAATGCCGGATGTAAGACCTCCTGAAAATCCAACTATTCTTTCAAAGGTGGAAGGAAACATAGTATTTGACGATGTCAGCTTTGCCTATGATAAGGACAAAGCAATTCTTTCAAATATTAGTTTTAAGATCCATCAGGGAACTTCAATCGGCATAAGCGGCCCACCAGGTTCTGGGAAAACCAGCCTGATCCAGTTGGTTCCAAGACTTTATAATACCACCGGCGGCAAAATTCTTTTAGACGGGCATGATCTGAAAACCCTGGATCTTGATTTTTTAAGACAGCATATTGCCCTGATGCCCCAGGAATCATTTCTTTTTTCAGGGACAATAAGGGAAAATATTTCCATGGGGAAAAATGTGGGCAAAGAAAAACTTGACCAGGTTATCCAGGTTTGCTGTCTGAAAGATACCATGGAAAAAATGCCTGATGGACTTGATACCATTGTCGGCGAAAGGGGTATCACTCTTTCAGGGGGACAAAAACAAAGGATTGCCCTTGCCCGGACATTGATGACAAAAAAACCCATCATCATTTTAGATGACCCCATAAGCCAGATGGACACCCATACCGCATCCAAAGTTATTACAAGATTAAAAAAAATGGAATTAAATTCAACTTTTATCATTATCTCTCACAGGATCTCTGCCCTGGCATCCTGTGACACAATTTTTATTTTGAAAAACGGCCTGATAAATCATTTTGGGTCACATGAAGAACTCATTAAAAAAGATCTCTTTTATAAAAAATCTTACCAGGTGCAACAGTTTGAGGAGGGTCATGGTGTCTGATATCCATCCTCAAGAAAAGGAGATCAAGCTTGCAGATCTTGCGATTGCCAAAAAATTATGGCCTTTGATTCGGCCCTATGCCTGGATGCTGATTGTTTCAACATTACTTGTTACTCTGGTCACTTTCCTTGAGTTACTAATGCCTCTTTTTACTCAAAAAGTGTTTGATGGATTTATTGTTCCTGTGAATCTTGAAAACGGCATCAGCATTTTAGGTTATAATATTGAATCTTTTCAGGCCTTTTGCATCCTTTTTTCAATCTATGTCTTTACTTTATTTGTCATTGATTTTTTCCAAAGTCTTTTCATGGAATACACGGGTCAAAAAATCATATTAAATCTTCGCTGTGCATTGTTCTCCCACATGACATTTTTACCCGTTGCCTTTTATGATAAAAACTCAAGCGGACGGCTGGTATCCCGTGTGGCAGGTGATGTTGAAAACATGAACGAGATGTTTACAAGTATCCTTATTTTTATCTTTAAGGATCTTATGCTTATGGCCGGCATTCTTTTTATCCTTTTTACTATTGACGTTAAACTTGCCCTTTATCTGTCCCTTTTGGTTCCAGTTATAATTATCAGTATTGCTCTGTTTTCAAAAATTTTACGCAATGTTTTCAGGACTATCCGACAAAAAATAGCAGAAATTAATCATAGTTTTTCTGAAGCCATTACAGGGATCAAAATCATCCAGACAACATCCAGCCAAAAAAGGTTTCTCCAACGATTCAAAAATCTTAATTTTGAACATTTCACCGCAGCTTTGTTCCAGATAAAAGTATTTTCCATATTTATGCCCTTTATTGGTTTTTTGGGCGTGGCCAGTGTTGCTATCATCATTTGGGGTGGAAGCTTTGGAGTAATTGAAAAATCTCTGACACTGGGGGAGCTTGTGGCCTTTTTAACTTATATGAAACTTTTTTTCAGGCCTTTAAGGGAGCTGTCAGAAAAATTTAATCTGCTCCAGAATGCCCTGGCTTCGGCAGAACGGATTGTCAATGTGTTAAACAATGATAAGGCAAAACAAAGAATCAATAAAAAACGGCACCGGATTAATAAAATTTGTGATATCTCTTTTGATAAGGTGAATTTTTCATATGACCATAAAATAATGGTATTAAAAAATATTTCATTTCATCTTCGCCAGGGAAATTCCATTGGTATTGTTGGCCAGACAGGATCTGGCAAAAGTTCCATTATCAACCTGATCACTGGATTCTATCAGGCAAATGATGGAAACATCTTTATCAACAATATCAATAGCAATTTTGTAAACATAAAAGATATCAGGAGCAAGACAGCACTTGTGATGCAGGATCCGATTCTCTTTTTTGGCAGTATCAGGGAAAATATTAAGCCCACGGGATCTTCTATTGATAGATTTAAGCTTGAAAAGGCTTTATATGATGGAAACTGTGATTTTTTATTTGAAAAATTTTCAGGACTTGACACAATGATAGAAGAAGGCGGCCGACCATTGTCAAGCGGCCAGAAGCAACTTGTATGTATTGCCCGGGCATTTGCCTTTAATCCTGACTTGATCATTTTTGATGAAGCAACATCATACATGGATTCCCAGTCTGAACAAAAGGTTCATGATGCAATGAACAAACTAATGAAAGGACGGCTTTCCATAATCATAGCTCACAGACTTTCTACTGTAAAAGATTGTGATACCATCCTCCTTTTAAGGGATGGAAAAATCAGGGAGCAAGGATCACACAATGAGCTTGTGGATTTAAAGGGTGAATATTACCATCTTTTAAAAAAAGAAAAAATCTGAGAACACATTATCTTGGATATTTGCCATAGGGCTCAAACTTTTCAATGTATATTTTTGTAAAGAGAAGTTGCAAACTTGCTACACCCACCAGTGGAAGGCTGTTTGCCTTACTGGAGCATTATGGATCAAGGCTTACAAATTCTTGATTATCGTAGCGTTTAGGCCGCCATGGTGATTGAGTAAAGAATGAGCGAGTTCATGGCGGTCAGCAAAGGTAATCTTACGTGTGACCTTCAGGTTAGAACTTGTTGCCATGTCCATTCAGCGAAGGTAAGGTAATCAGTCTGTAACGGGTTAAGGAGAATTTCTTATGATAAATATCCAGACATTATTTAAATATATTCAATAATATTTTCCATGGGTTGACGAATTCTTGTGGGCTGCTCTTTGGCACGATACCCCAATGCCACAACCACTGCCACTTCATATTGATCTGTATCTATATTGAGCACATTTTCCACTAACTCTTTTTCAAAACCTTCAATTGGGCAGGTATCAATCCCTTCTGATGCTGCTGCCGTCATGATGTTTGCAAGCCCTATGTAGCACTGCTTGGAGCACCATGCATAGGGGCTCATTTTGGGGAAAACTTCTGTTTCCATATGATGTTTATATTTCTCAATATAGGCTTTTGTGACGTCTTCAGGCAGACCCCGCCTTTTAAAATTGAGTTTAATATACTCATGTGATGGATCAACAACTTCCGGTCTTGAAAGGATTACAATAACATGGCTGGAATCAGTGATCTGCGGTTGATTCCAGCAGGCTGGTCGAAGTATTTTCCTTACCTCATCAGAACTGATCACAAGAAATTTCCATGCTTCCAATCCAAACGAACTAGGCGAAAGATGAGCTGCGGTGAGAATAATATCCAATATTTCTTTTGGAATCTTTTTTTTTGGATCAAATAATTTGCAGGCATGACGAAAATTCAAAGCTTTAATTATTGGATTCGTCATAATATCCTTATTTGGCTTCATCGTTGGCCCCTCTGATTTATTCATAATTTTATAATCTTGCCAACTTTATCTGGTCCGGCAACGTGCAAAGTAACATTTGAACCGTTTAAGTTTTTTAAAATTTCCTGGACTGCTTTTTGGGGGCAATTATTTTCTTCACTCAAATGAGCGAGAATGACATGCTTTAGGTTGTCTGTCAAAAGTTCCGATATAAGGTTGCCGGCGTCCAGATTTGACAAATGGCCGGTCCTGCCTTTTATTCGTTGCTTGAGATGCCATGGATAGGGGCCATTAATAAGCATTTCAGGATCATGATTTGATTCAAGATATAAAATATTGCTGTTTTTCAAATGCTCTTTTACAAGACTTGTAGCAATCCCCAAATCCGTTGCTACCCCTATTTTATGATTATTGTATTCCATGGTAAGTCCTACAGGGTCTTTGGCATCATGGGAGATGGAAAACGGACTGATCAGAATTTGATCTATTTCAAAAGGGGTACCGCACTCAAAAAAACAAATGTCTTCAATTTTACCAAGACCACGGCATGCCTGATAGGTCTTTTGTGTGATATAAACAGGTAGTTTAAACCGGCGACTCAATATCCCGGCACCTTTTACATGATCAGAATGTTCATGGGTGATTATGATGGCACTAAGACTTTCAGGACTGATATTAACTGTGTTCAATCGTCGTTCAATTTCAATTCCTGAAAGCCCTGCATCAATCAGAATGGAACTGTTGTGGCATGATACAAAAAGGCTGTTCCCCTTGCTGCCACTGGCAAGGGGACAGATACAAAATGAATTATTCGCCATCGGTTTTTTCGGTTTGTGTGGCTTTGTAACTCAACTTTATCTTGCCATCCCGGGTAACATCCAAAACTTTAACAGGGATTACATCTCCTTCTTTCACCACATCAGTTACTTTTTTGACTCTGTAATTTGCAAGTTCTGAAATATGTACCAGTCCGTCAGTGCCTGTTTTAATATTTACAAAGGCACCAAAATCCATTATTTTTACAACAGTCCCTTCATAAATTTCACCAATCTCAGGATCAAGGGCAATATCTGATACCATTTTTAATGCAAGTGCCGCATCTTCTTCGTTTTGAGCGGCAATCTTGACGATACCCTCATCATTCACTTCAATAACAGTATTGGTTTCCGCCTGAAGCGCTCTGATAACTTTTCCGCCGGGGCCAATGATATCTCTGATTTTATCGGACTTAATTTTAATACTGACAATTTTGGGTGCACGTGGAGAGACTTCCGGTCTTGCCTCTTTAAGGGTTTCCAGCATCTTATTCAAGATGTGTATCCTGCCGCCGTTGGCCTGATTAAGGGCTTTCTCCATAATTTCCTTAGAGAGCTCTTTAATCTTAATGTCCATCTGGAGAGCAGTAATCCCTTCAGCAGTTCCGGCCACCTTAAAATCCATATCCCCGAAATGATCTTCATCACCCAGGATATCCGATAGCACTGCCGTTTTATCTCCGTCTTTTACAAGTCCCATGGCAATCCCGGAAACAGGCGCTTTTATGGGAACACCTCCATCCATTAATGCCATTATCCCTGAACACACTGTTCCCATGGATGAGCTTCCGTTGGATTCCATAACTTCTCCCACCAGGCGAATGGTATATTCAAAATCTTCAGGTGAAGGAAGGACTCTTTGAATAGCACGGGTTGCCAGATTTCCATGGCCGATATCCCGTCTGCTGGGTCCGCCTGCCCGTCTTACCTCTCCCACTGAAAAAGCAGGAAAATTATAATGTAACATAAAGGCGCGGGTTTCATTTCCCATAAGAGTTTCAACCCGCTGTTCATCCATGCCGGAGCCAAGGGTCAAAACACCTAATACCTGGGTTTCACCCCTTGTAAAAAGAGCTGATCCATGGGGCATGGCAAGAATTCCCACCTCGGTGTCAATCTGTCTGATTTCATCAAAAGCCCTGCCGTCAATCCTTTTATCTTCTTTCAGAACAATATCCCGACTGACTTTTTTCACACATTTGGAAAAGGCGCCTTTTATTTCTTTTATCTGTTCGGGATAGGCTTCGCAAAAATGTTCAACAACCTGGTCTTTTAAATTGCCCAGTGCATTCTGCCGCTCTATCTTTGTTTTGATCTGAACTTCTTTATAAATTTTATCTTTTGAGTATTCAACCACCTTGGCAGCCAGTTCTTCATCCCTGACAGGCGGCACAAACACCCGTTTTTCTTTGCCAAAAGCTTCTTTTATTTGATCCTGTAGATCAATGATGGGCTGCATGGCTTCATGACCAAAAAATATAGCGTCCAGCATATCTTTTTCAGATACAATATCTGCCCCGCCTTCAACCATGACCACACCGGTTTTAGAACCTGCCACCACAAGCTCAATATCACTTTCTTCCATCTCTTCTATGGTCGGATTTGCAACAAATTGGCCATTAATTCTGCCTACTTTAATACCGGCAATGGGACCTGCAAAGGGGATATCAGAAATTTGCAAAGCCGCAGATGCCCCGACTATAGCAAGGGTATCAGGTTCATGGATCTTATCCATAGAAAGAACAGTGGCAATGACCTGGGTCTCAAAATTGTAATCATCCACAAAAAGAGGACGAATGGGTCTATCAATTAATCTTGCTGTCAGGGTTTCTTTTTCAGAAGGTCTGCCGATTTCACGTCTGAAATAATTTCCCGGGATTCTTCCTGCTGAATAAATTTTTTCCTGGTAGTCAACCGTTAAGGGCAGAAAACTAATCTCCGGTTTCGGATTTTTTGAAGAAACGGCCGTAACCAGCACAGTGGTTTCCCCATATTGTACGATGACTGATCCTGATGCCTGTTTGGCAATTTTCCCCCCACTGATAGAAAATTCTTTTCCATTAATAGTTGTTGTAAATTTTTTTTCCATAACTTCTCCTGTAATAAAAAAGGCAGCAAATTATAAGGAAATTTTTAAAAAATAATAAACCCGCATGTTTGCCATTAAATATAAACTTAATGGCAAACATGCGAACTTATTTAAAAAATTCCTAAAAAATTGCTGCCCCAATAAAATTAAAATTGGTAAAAATAAAAAACTGGTTTTTGACTTGCAACGTGTCAAAAACCAGCTGATTGTCATTGTTATCTTCTCAGTCCGAGTCTTTCTATTAAAGAACGGTATCTGTTAACATCTTTTTTCTTAACATAATCCAAAAGACTTCTGCGTCGCCCAACTAGAATCAAAAGACCCCTTCTTGAGTGATGATCTTTCTTGTGAACTTTAAGATGTTCTGTAAGATAGCTGATACGATGGGTTAAAATAGCAACCTGCACCTCTGGTGAGCCTGTATCAGACTCGTGGAGCTTGAATTGTTCAATCATCTCCTCTTTGTTCTCTACTAATAAAACCACTTTAAAACTCCTTTAATTGGAATAAATAAAACATGGTATGCTTTGATAACCTGATTTTTTATGATTTCCCATCCGATATTCCATTCAGAAAAAAGAGATACAAAACAGATCACCATACCATTACGAATATGTATAACCTTTTATAAATACCAGCTAACTTGAAAAAACACAAGAATAATTATATTCTTCTTTGTTTTCATTTGATTGAATAATCGCCAGAAGATCGTCCTTATCATCAATCACCCGGATAAGCTGATCTTTTTCCCCGGGGATAACTCCAAATTCATTTTTTAAAAGCTTCTGACCAAATTTAATTTTTTGTGCAGAAGCTTTATTCGCAACAATCTTTGGCATAAATTCAAGACAATTTGATAATGAAATAATTCTTTGTTCAACCAACTTTATATCAAGCCTTTCCAGGGCATCCAGCTCAATGGCATTTTTTAAAAGAAAATTGCTGGACTGTGTTCTGCAAAGTTTTGATAAATGAGCACCGCATCCAAGCTTTTGACCTAAATCAAAGGCAATGCTTCTGATATAGGTCCCTGATGAACAAGAAACCTCTATATCAATATTTGGCAGCTCAATATGATTTATGCTGATATCAAAAATCTCAATCTGTCTTGGTGGTTTTTGAATTTTCTTTCCCTGGCGTGCCAGTTTATATAATGGCTGACCATTATGCTTCAAAGCAGAAAAGGCCGGTGCTACCTGGTCCTGGATCCCGATAAAAGATCTTACAGCCTGTTCGATATTCTTGATTTTGAGGCCGTCCATAACCGTCTTTTTGGCACAATAAATAGTTTTACCAGTAAGGTCATAGGTGTCTGTTTCAACCCCCAGACAAATCCTGGCAAGATACCTTTTTTGACCTCCGAGAAAAAATCCGGATATCCGGGTCCCTTTGTTAATAGCACAAAGCAGTAACCCTGTGGCAAAAGGGTCCAGAGTCCCTGTATGCCCAACTTTTTTCGCCCCCAAAGCCTTTTTTACACGAGCCACCACACGGGCTGAAGAAATACCGCAAGGCTTATGAATCGCTATAATACCACTTTTCATTTAGTTTTTTTAAGATAGTTGTTCGTCTGATGTTCCGGTTGAAGCGGATTTAATGAGTGCATCCATTTTGGCTGCCTTGTCAAAGGAGTCATCCTGGACAAATCTCAAATCCGGCATATATTTCAATCCTAATTTCGGTGCAATGCTTTTCTTGATAAATCCTTTGGAATTTTTAAATCCATTCATGGCATCTCTTATTCGTTTTTTATCTCCAAAAACAGTAATGTACACTATTGCGACCCGAAGATCAGGCGTCATTTTAACACCGCTCACAGTGGCCATCTCAATTCTCGGGTCCTGCATTTTTTTACTCAAAAGTTCGCTAATGGCATATTGTATTTTGCCACTGATTCTGTCGGCTCTTGTATATGGTTTCATTTCTTAATTAATCAGCCTTGATACTTTCTTTCTTCAACTTCAAAACACTCAATAGCATCGCCTACCTTGATATCATTGTATTTTTGAAGACCGATGCCGCACTCAAATCCCTGTTCCACCTCTTTGGCATCATCCTTGAACCGCCGCAGGGATGACAATTCCGTATCACACTTGATAATGCCATCTCTTAAGAGTCTTACTTTCTTGCCTCGAACAACTTTGCCTTCTGAAATATGACACCCTGCAATGGTTCCCATCTTAGGCACCACAAAAGTCTCACGAACCTCTGCCCGTCCAATGATAATCTCATGGAATGTGGAGGGCATCATGCCGTCCAGTGCAGCCTTAATATCATTGATAACATTATAAATGATATCGTAAAACCGCATATCCACATTTTCATCCTTGGCAAACTTTCGAATCTGTGTTGTCGGTCGGACATTAAATCCGATAATAATGGCATCAGACACTGCTGCAAGAGCTACATCTGAGTCATTTATGGTACCAACACCGGAATGAACAATTTTAATCTCCACTTCTTCCTTGGCCAGATCTTTTAATGAATCATTCAAAGCTTCAATGGAGCCCTGAACATCTGCTTTAACAATAAGTTTGAGTTCCTTGACTTCAGCAGAACCAAGATTTTCAAACATTTTTGCAAGATTTGCCCGGCTCTTCTTGGCCAGCTCTTTTGCCCTTTTTTTCTGCATCCTGTGACCTGCAATCTGTTTTGCATCCTTATCAGAGGCAACGGCTATAAACTCATCCCCGGCATCGGGCACACCGTTTAAACCAACTATTTCAGCCGGAGTACTCGGACCTGCCGAGCCGATTCTGGCACCGGAATCATCAATCATTGCTCTGAGCCGACCCGAATAATCCCCGCAAACAATTGGATCGCCATCTCTCAAGGTTCCCTGTTTTACAAGTATGGTTGCAACCGCACCACGGCCTGTGTCTAACCTGGATTCCACCACATAACCCGTGGCTTTTCTGTCTGGATTCGCCTTGAGCTCCAGAACTTCAGACTGTAGCAGTATCATTTCCAGAAGATCGTCAATACCTTCTCCTGTCTTTGCAGATACTTTCACAAAGATTACACTTCCGCCCCAGTCTTCAGCTAAAAGATCAAGCTCTGATAATTCTCTCATGATTTTATCAGGATCTGCTCCGACTTTATCCATTTTATTTACAGCAACCACAACGGGTACACCTGCTTCTTTTGAATGGTTGATTGCTTCTATAGTTTGAGGCATCACCCCGTCATCGGCAGCAACCACAAGGATAACAATATCTGTAATTTTGGCACCCCTGGATCTCATTGCAGTAAAAGCAGCATGCCCTGGTGTATCAAGGAATGTGATCCGTCCGCCATTGGGTGTTTCAACATTATAGGCACCAATGTGCTGGGTAATGCCGCCGGCTTCACCGCTGGTAATTTTAGATTTCCTGATAACGTCTAAAAGTGAAGTTTTTCCATGGTCTACATGCCCCATGATAGTGACAACCGGTGCTCTTCCTGTCATTTTACCTTCATCATCATCGCCATCATCAATATTTAGAAGGGTCTCTTCCTCAAAAGATGCTTTTTCCACCTCAAAATCGAATTCCGTTGCAACCAGCACTGCCGTATCAAAATCAATGGTCTGATTCACAGTTGCCATTACCCCTAAGGTCATCAATTTTGCGATCATCTCATTTGCTTTGATACCCATTCGCTTTGCAAGTTCAGCAAGTTCAATTGCCTCATCTATCTTAATACGTCGTTTAATCGCTTTTGGTGTGGTAATCTGAGTCTTATTTCCCTTTATCCCTCTTGTATCCTTTCTGCCTCGTTTTTTTCTACCGCGGCCTTTAGAATATAAAGCAGCGCCTTCAACCACAGATTTTTTCTTACGATGTTTTCTTTTTCCAGCAGCAGGCTTGTCTTCGCCAAACACGACTTTTCTTTTTTCTTTTTTCTTAGTTAGTGTATCTGTTTCACCAGGCCCGGGAATATTCACACCCGGTGCAGTCTTTCCAGAAACAGCAGGAGGCTTTGAAAAAGCAGGGCCTCTCTTTTTAAAGATTTTTTTCTTAGCACTTTCCATGCTAATATCTTTTTTAATCCCACCTCTTTTCTTATCTTCACCCGTTGCGGATTTTCTTAAATTTTCAAGCACTGAAGGATCTGCTATTTTAACAATTTTTGCAGGAGTAGATTTTTTCTTTTTCTTTTTCTTCTTTTCTTTTTTCTCTATATCCTTGGCATCAACAGACTCAATTTCCGGCTCGTCAACCGGCTTTTCTTCTTTTTCCACTATTAATTCTTCAGGCTTAGGATCTTGTTCCTTTACAGGTGGAATTGCTATCTCATCAGCTTTAAGCTCAGCAGTTACCTTTTCAGTTTCAATGGTTTCGGGCTCATCGATTTTTATAGGTTTAATGATTTTTGCAGGCTTCCCTTTTTTAGTTTTAGCTTTTAATTTATTTTTTTTAGGAGCAGTTTCTATTTTTTCAGATACCTTTTCAATATCCTGGTCTTTGACTTCTTCGACAATGGTCTCTTGATCAATATCTGGTGGCGTTTCTTTGTCTTTTTGATCTGCTACAGGCGCTTTGCGTTTACGGACAACTGTTTGTTTTGTTTCTTCTTCATCCGGTGTTATGGTTTCTTCCTGGATTTCCGATTCATCACTATCTTCAGAATCCTGCTTGCGCCTGCGGATGACAGATGGCTTTACCTTAACATCGTTCTTACCTTTTGCTTTTCCAAAAAGGCCTCTTTTGATTGCTCTGACATCACTGTCTTCCAGAGAACTCATATGGCTTTTAACTTCAATCTTCAGCTCTTTCATTTTATTAAGAAGCGCTCTGTTCGTCATGTTCAGATCTTTAGCCAACTCATATACTCTGATCTTCGCCATTTATTGCCCCCAAGTAATACTCTCTTTTATTTTCTTTTTTCGCTTGCTATCTGTTGTCTATATGACCTAACCATTAATCGTCTTCGCCTTCTTGAACTTCTTGAACTTCTTGATCATCTTGAACTTCTTGATCATCTTTTGGTTCTTTATCCGGATCCAGTTCTTTTGCCTTCTCAAGCTCAATCGCTTTGGCCTTCTCAAGCTCAAGCGCTTCGGCCTGTTCAATCTCAAGTATTTTTGCCTGTTCAAGCTCAAGAGCTTTTGCCTGCTCTTTTTCCTGTATTTCTTTTCCCAGAATGACTTTTGCTTCTTCAATCATTGCTTTTGCTTGAGTTTCCTCAGATTCAGTGATTGAAATAATATCTTCAATATCTGCTTCTGATATATCCAGGATAGAAGAATAGCCGCTTTTAAAAAGGGTTTCCGCCATGGAAAGTCCCACGCCTGTCAATTTCATCAGGCTGTCATATCCTTC
>Ga0307989_1000579_pt1 | contig 23165 bp, 15 predicted proteins | sample EllFjometagen185_FD_203164 | JGI IMG/M metagenome (GOLD analysis project Ga0307989, IMG submission 203164) | Marine microbial communities from Ellis Fjord, Antarctic Ocean - #185 | ecosystem: Environmental > Aquatic > Marine > Unclassified | place: Southern Ocean | collected 2014-10-08 | reverse complement strand
TCTTATTTCCGGCATTTATTCCTCTGTATTTGGTGAGATTTGAGGTGTTTTCTATGCCTTCCAACGTTGCCGAGGTGATTGTTTGTTTGCTTTTTGTTGCATTTATTTTGCTCACAATTTTTTCGCGTGTTTTCAGGTTGAATTTCGTTGGAATGAAGCTGAAAATGATGAGATTTTTTCCACCTGTTTCACTCCTGTTATTTGGCGTTATCTTGGGTACATATATTGCTACAAATTTTGGTGATAAATTTTTGGCACTGGGGATACTCAAAAGTTGGATTTTAATTCCTGCTTTTTATGGATTTATTTTGCTAGTTTTGGCGAAAACTTATGAAGATAAGAAACTATTGATACGAAGTTATGTTTTCTCTGCTGGGATTTTGTCTCTGTGGGCGTTGTATCAGGTTGTTTCAGGAGATTATATTACTATAGATGCGAGGGCTTCAGGGCCTTTTGAGTCGGCGAATTATCTTGCTTTGTATGTTGCTCCGGCACTTGTTTATTCTGCTGTTTCTGTTTGGCAGTCTGTTAGGAGTAAAATTAATTGGAAATGTTGTCCTTATGAGTTTGTTATGGTTGTGGTTCTCGGGCTTGCGATTCTTTTCTCGAAGTCTTATGGGGCGATGTTGGCAATTTTTGGAGTTGGTGTGATGTTTGCTTCTTATGAAGTTTTTTATTCTCACAAGACTGCTCTTTATGGAAAATTGTGGGTAAAGATTGTTGTGCCAGTTGTTGTGTTGGTTCTTGGAGGACTGGTTGTGTTGTCGCAAGTTTCGACTGCGAAGTTTCAGGACTTTCTTGCTTTTGAAAGGCAGAGTTCTACTTCTGTTCGAGTGCAAGTTTGGGAAGTTGCTGTGGACTTGATTGGCAAGAATCCAGTTGCTGGAATAGGGACTGGTCGGTATCAATTGGAGTATGAGGCGAATGCTACCAAGATTTTGGGAGTTGAACCTTATGAAGAGTCTCAATTGCATGCTCATAGTTTGTTGTTCTCTACTCATTTGAATAGTGGAATCCTTGGAGTCTCTGCGTTCTTATATATGTTCATTTTGGCGTTTTTTGCTTTTATGAAGGGAAGTTACTCAACGCGGGAAAAGGATTTCGCAGCGGCTTTGTTGATGATGTTTTTTGTGATCTGTTTGCATGGATTGATTGATCAACCATTTTGGAAAAATGATTTGGCTTTACTTTGGTGGATTGTTTTTGTTCCGCTTATTTCTGGAGGACAACCTGTTATTCGTGGAATTGTTGAGAAAGGAGATGGTCTTGGGAGAAAAGTTTCATACCCGACTCTCAATCTTGTTTTGGATAAAGATAAAATGTTGGAGGGGGTTTATGTTTGTTCGGTGATTGTGGGTGGCAAGCAGTATTTTGGTAGCGGTTTTGTTGGCACCAAGTCTGTTTTGCCTAGATCTGCTTTTACTTTGGAGGTTCATTTGCTTGGGAAGTGTGGTGATTTGTATGGGAAAGAAGCTGAGGTTATGTTACTTTCAAAGATAAGAGGTGTACAAAAGGTTAAAGATCTGAAAAAATTAAAATTGCTTATAGATAAAGATGTAAAGGCAACGAAAAAATATTTGAAAAAATGGAACTATGCTTAATTTATTGAGAAAGATTTTGTCGGACACACACCCTTTGAGGTTGTTTTATCACAAGTTGAAGGCGGTTGCGGCTGCTATGATTTATCGTTTTCCTTCTAGGAAATTGATTGTTGTTGGTGTGACTGGGACAAATGGCAAAACGACTACTGTGAATTTGGTCACAAAGATTCTGGAAACTTCTGGTGCTCTTTGTGGGATGGCTTCTACTATTAATTTTCAAGTTGGTGATAAGAAATGGGTAAATCAAACCAAGAAAACTACTCAGAGTCCATTTATGGTGCAGAGGTTGTTGCGTGAGATGGTAACTAGCGGGTGTAAATATGCTGTTATAGAGGTTTCTTCGCATGCGATGACTCAGTCTAGGGTTTGGGGGGTGAACATAGATTGTGTGGCTTATACGAATGTTACAGAGGACCACATAGAATATCATGGAGGGTTTGCTTCTTATTTGCATGCAAAGGGTTCTTTGTTTCGCAAAGTCTCAAAGAGCGGAAGAAAACCTGGTGTTCCGAAAGTTATGATTCTCAACAAAGAGGATGCTCATTATTCGTATTTTGATCAATTTATTGCTGATCGCAAGATGACTTATGGTGTAAAAGAGGGGACCGTGTCCGCGGATGCGGTTGATTTGAGACCTGCTAAAAGTGAATTTACTTTGCAAGTTCCAAATAGTGCTGTACCTGTTACTTTGAATTTGCCGGGAGATTTCAATATTCAAAATGCGCTTTGTGCCTCTGCAGTTTGTTTGTCGATGGGAGTTTCTGTAGATGATATAAAGAGAGGGCTGGACCAAGCTCAGACTATCCCAGGTCGTTATGACACTGTGGATGTTGGACAGGATTTTGCGGTGGTTGTGGATTATGCTCATGCACCTGATTCTCTTCAAAAACTTTTGGAGATGTATCGAGAATTAACTCCTGACGGCAATCTTTTTGCTGTGTTTGGAGCTACTGGTGGTGGACGAGATATTGGAAAGAGGGTAAAGATGGGAGAAGCGGCTGCAAAGCTGGCTGACTATCTGTTTATTACTGATGATGATCCCTATAGTGATGATGAGCTGAAGATTATTGAAGATGTCTGCAAAGGTATTGATCGCAAGGAAGGAGATCGTTTTTGGAAAATTCCTGATAGATATGAGGCTATTCGTATGGCTTTGAGTTTGGCAAAGAAAGGAGACAGTGTGGTTATTGCTGGAAAAGGTGCTGAGGAAGTCATGAAAGTTCGAGGAAAGACTATCCCTTGGAATGACAAAAAAATTGCGGAAGAGATTATACAAAGACCACTTAACTTGGAGATCGAATAATGAATGGATTTATTTTTATTGATAAGCCTAAGGGGATGACGTCTTTTGATGTTGTTCGTGACGTGAAGAGAAAAGTCTTTGATAAATTTGGAAAGATGAAGGTTGGGCATTCTGGGACTTTGGATCCTATCGCAACTGGTCTTCTGATCATTGCTATTGGTGAGAGTACAAAGTTGCTGGAGTATCTGCTTGGTTCGAAGAAAACGTACCGTGCACGCGGCATTTTTGGTGCGGTTTCAGATACTTATGATGCGGATGGGGAAGTGACTAAAACGGAGGGCGAAGAGAAGCCCGTAACAGAGGCGGTGATCAAAAAAGTTATTCAAGATGATTTCGTTGGTGAGATCTCCCAAGTTCCACCAAAATATTCTGCAAAGAAGGTTAATGGAAAGAGGGCGTATGATCTTGCTCGAGCTGGTGAGGATTTTGAATTGAAGCCAAGTGTGGTTGAGATATCACGTTACGATATTATTGATTTTGATTGGCCCAATATTGAGGTGGAGATTGCGTGTGGGAGTGGAACGTATGTTCGTTCTCTGATTCATGATCTAGGGCAAGAGCTCAAGGTTGGTGCGTATATGAGTGGACTTGTTCGATTGTCTGTTTCTGGGGTCGAATTGGACGAGGCTTGTAGTTTGGATGAGTTTTTGGCGAGCGAGGACATTGAGGGATTTGTTCATAGTGATATGGATGTTTTGAAAGGTTTTCCTATGATTGAGCTCAATCCTCAAGACTTTTTTAAATTAAAAAATGGTGGGTTTGTGCTGAATAAAAAAAGTGTACAAGAACAGGTTTCTTTTGGTGTTTGCGAAGGTGAGGTCGTTGGTGTTATTGAACCCCAAATGGAAGGAAAGTTTTTGAAATTTAAGAAACGCCTAGTAAAATAACTTACGCTTAATCCTTATTATGAATTTTCCTCTTATAGCTTTGGTTTCGTTTTTGGTCGGGTCGTTGATGACGACCTTGGGAATTGTGTTTTTTCCAAAGATGGGATTGATGGATCGTCCTGAAAGATATGGACTCAAGAGAAAGCCGATTCCTTACTATGGTGGAATTTTGATTTTTGCGACGTTTTTGATTTCTATAATTTTGACTGTTCCGATTACAGCCAATGTTATCGGTTTGCTTATTGGTTCTTTTATTATTGTTCTTGTTGGATTTCTTGATGATAAGTATTCGCTTTCTCCTGTTCTGAGACTTGGAATGCAGGTTTTGGCGGCTATGTGTTTGATTGTTTTTGGGATAGGTATCTTGTCTATTACCAACCCTTTGGGAGGTGTTATTGATTTGAATTTGTGGCAGATTGATTTGTCGTTTATTGGAATTGGGACTGTGGTTCCTATTGTTGGGGCGTTGTTTACGATTGTTTGGATTGTGCTTATTACGAATACTATGAATTTTTTGGATGGAGTTCCTGGGTTAACTTCAGGAATTTCGTTTATTGCTGCTTTGACGATATTCTTTTTGAGTATTAGACCTGATATTCATCAGGATGTGCATTCTCAGGTTACAGTTGCGGCGATTGCTTTGATTGTTGCTTTTGCTGCTTTTGCGTTTTTGATCTTTGATTTCCCAAAGCCCAAAATATTGATGGGAGATTCGGGAAGTACTTTCTTTGGATTTGTTTTGGCGACTCTTGCGATATTTTCTGGTGGAAAGGTTGCAACCGCGTTCTTGGTTCTGGGTATTCCTATACTAGATGCTTCGTGGACTGTCATAAGGAGACTTATGAAGGGTAAAAAGCCATGGGAGGGGGATCTGGAGCATTTGCATCACAAGCTTCTTGATTTGGGTGTTTCTGCGCGTGGAGTGTTGCTCATCCTTTATACTTTGAGTGTTGTTTTTGGTGTGTTGGCGGTTGTGTGTACCAGCAGTAAACAAAAGCTTTTTATAATGATTGGTTTGGGGATTTTGATGGGGCTGCTTCTTTTGGCTTTGCTGTTCACTTCCAAGCGCCGAAAATGATTGTCTATTCAAAGTAGATGGTGTATAAGTTTTGGTACTTTAAAGGGCTTAAAAATCATGAGAGATATTGTTTCTGAGATAAAGAATCGTTTGTCTATTGAGGATGTTGTTTCTCAGTACGTTTCTTTGAAAAAAGTTGGAAGGTCTTACAAGGCACTTTCGCCTTTTCAACAGGAGAAAACGCCGAGTTTTGTGGTAAGTCCGGAAAAACAGATTGCATATTGTTTTTCTACACATAGGGGAGGGGATATGTTCAAATTTATTGAAGAAATTGAGGGTGTGGATTTTCCCGAGGCTGTGAAAATATTGGCTGATAAAGCTGGGATTGAAGTTCCAACCAAATTTGCTCAAAAGTCAGCTAAAGAAAAAGGATCAAAGAGTTTGCGTGAAGGACTTTTGGATGTTCATGAAAGAGCTGCTACTCATTATCAGGGAATTATTCGTGATGATAGTAAGCAGTCAAAGATGGTTCTGGAATATTTGTATAAGCGTGGGATGACTGACGAACTGATTGATAAGTTCCGAGTTGGTTTTGCTCCTGATAAACCTGATGATTTAAAGAAATTCTTGTTAAAGGAGGGGGCAAAGAAGGAGATTTTGGAAAAGTCAGGACTTTTTATTATCCGAGATACTGCTGGTGGGGATGTTCTTGATAAGTTCCGAGGCAGATTGATGATTCCTATTCTGGATCATATGGGACGAGTAATTGCTTTTGGTGGTCGTGCTTTGAAAAAAGATCAGATGCCAAAGTATTTGAATTCTCCTGATACTCCTCTCTATTTGAAGAGGAATGTTTTGTATGGTTTGTCTCATGCCAAGAACCAAATCCGTGAAAAGGATGCTGTGGTTTTTGTGGAGGGATATTTTGATGTGATTATGCTTCACAAGATTGGAATTGAGAATATTTGCGCTAGTAGTGGAACTGCACTGTCTCCAGAGCAGATTAATTTGGTTAAAAGGTTTACGAAGAATATAATTTCTTGTTTTGATACTGATCGTGCGGGAATTGACGCTACAAAGCGGGCTTTTGAAGTTTTGCAGCCATTTGATATGGGTCTGAAATCTATTTCTATGCCTGCTGGATTAAAGGATCCTGCAGATTTTGTTGTAGAACATGGTGCTACTGCTCCTGGTGATTTCAAGGATTTGATTGAAGGATCGAAGGACTTTATAGATTTTTATTCTAATAGATTGAAGGATAATTATGAGTTGGGGAGTATAGATGGAAGAAAAGCTTTTTTGAATGAATTGATTCCTTTGATAAAAAGTGTAAAGAGTAGTGTTCGCATTGATTTTTATGTGAGGTTGCTTGCGAAAATTATTGGCACAAAGGAAAAGGTTTTGTATGAAGAGATTGCTAGTTTTAAAATGCGAAATTTGGGGCCTTCAAAAAAAAATGAGGAAGTTGAGGATGTTTCGCAGAAAATTTCGACTCAGGAAATTCTTTTGAGTCTTTGTTTGGAATATCCAAAAATATTCGAAATTGTGACATCTAGGGTGGTTGAAAGTGATTTTGAGGGTGATTTAAAAGATATTTACTTAGCTCTTGTGGATCAGTATAATGCGTCCGTTACCTCAAAGGAGGGGTGGAATCTGGACGCCAAGAAATACGCTAGTATAAGCGGAGAAGTCGACATTCTGTCTCTGTATGGAGAGGAGAGGTATAGTGAGTTTCCAGAAGAAATCGTTACACTTGAGGCGGAAAAGTTGATTGACAAAATAGAGAAGGGACGGAGAATGTATAAGAGGTTGGATTTGGAGAGAAGGTTGAAGGAAGCTGAGGATAGTGGTGATAAAGCGAAAAAAGAAAAATTATTGAAAGAATTCATGCAGTTATTAAAAAGCTAATTTACAAAAAAGCTATTATGGCAAAGCCTAAAAAGTTTATTTCAACTCAGGGAGATGATTTGGTAGCTGATTACCCAAAAGAAGTTCAGAGTTTGGTGAAAAAAGGTAGGAGTCAGGGATTTGTGACACAACAAGAACTTTTGAAAGCTATGCCAAATATTGAAACGGATCTTATCTTACTTGATGAGATTTATACTTTATTCATGGATCTGGGTATTGAGGTTCTTGATATGAAGGATAGTCTGATCTGGGGAGATGAGGATGCTGAAGATGTGGATGAAATTACTGTTGGTGCTGATGTTAGTGTGGACGATAAAGAGGTTGATTCAGGAGTTGCTCCAGACAAGAGTATTATAAAGGCGGAACTCAAAAAAGAAAAAGCTGCAAAAGCTAAGGCGAAAAAAGAGAAATCTCAACCTCAACAGGTTGAATTGAAAGAAATTGCGAATGATTCTATTAGACTTTATTTGTGTGAAATCGGTAAAGTTAATCTTTTGACTGGAAAAGAGGAAATTGATTTGGCGAAGAGAATCCGTAAAGGAGATCAATCTGCAAAACAGAGACTTGCTGAGGCCAATCTGAGATTGGTTGTTAGTATTGCAAAAAAATATATTGGACGAGGACTTTCTTTCTTGGATTTGATTCAGGAAGGAAATATTGGTCTTTTCCGTGCTGTTGAGAAATTTGATCCTGATAGAGGGTTCAAATTCTCTACTTATGCGACTTGGTGGATTCGTCAGGCGATTACTCGTGCTATTGCTGATCAGGCTAGGACGATCAGAATCCCTGTCCACATGGTTGAAACTATCAACAAACTGACTCATGCTCAGAGAAGACTTGTTCAAGAGCTTGGTCGTGAACCATTAGTTGAAGAATTGGCTGCTGAAATGGATATGGAAGTGAAAAAAGTTCGTCATATCATGAAGATTTCTCAAGATATAGTTTCTTTGGAGGCTCCTGTGGGAACTGAAGAAGATAGTAAGCTTGGAGACTTCATTGAGGATGATGAGGCGCTTTCACCTTCTGAATCTACAAATAGACAGCTTCTCAAGGAAAACATCCATGAGATGCTCCAATACCTATCTCCTCGTGAGCGTAAGATTATTGAGATGAGGTTTGGACTTCTTGACGGAGTTGGTCACACTCTTGAGGAAGTTGGTCAAGAATTCCACGTGACTCGTGAAAGAATTCGACAAATTGAAGCTAAAGTTCTACAAAAATTAAAAGAACATCCAACCAGTGTCAAAATTCGACCTGAATAATACTTAATCAAATTTTCCCATGGCTAAAAAAGATGATATGACTACACCTCAAGTAGATAAGAAAGCTACCTTTGTTACAAAAGAAGGTCTTGAGAAATTGGAAGCAGAACTAAAATACTTGAAAGAAACTAAAAGAAAAGAAGTTGCTGCTCGTATTAAAGAGGCTATTTCTTATGGTGATCTTTCTGAAAACTCTGAATATGAGGAATCAAAGAATGAACAAGCTTTTGTTGAGGGACAAATATTGGAGCTTGAGGAGAAGGTTAAGAATGCAGAGATTATTGAAGAGGTTTCAAAGACAAAAAAGACTGTTCAGCTTGGAAACGTAGTTCACTTAAAGAATCTTTCAAAAGCTAAGGATGAACCTGAAGTTTACACTTTGGTTGGTTCTACAGAGGCTGATCCTATCGAGGGAAAGATCTCAAATGAATCTCCAGTTGGAGCTGCTGTTCTCGGTAGAGCTATAGGGGAGACTGTGAAAGTCAAAGTTCCTGCCGGAAGCGTTGAGTATAAAATCTTGAAAATGGCTTAACGTTAAGGTTTAACGTTTTTTGCTTGTTGTATATCGTGGAGTCTCTTCTTTGAGTGGTCGGTTTTTGAGATTCTGTAGTTCTTTTGGATATACTTTGAAGTATTTGTAAGCGTAGTAAACAATTGCTGCCAATAGGAGTAGCGCTGTTAGATAGAGCCAAAGTCTCATTGCAAAATAAGGAATGTTCTCGTACCTAACTGCTAATAGGAAGGTTAGAGCTATTCCAAAGTAAATCATTTTTGCTGGTACTTTCCTGAATAGTCTTTTGAATGCGAAGTCTTTGTCTTTTGTCTTTTTTGTATGGAATTTCTTGAATACGAATGATCCTACAAACAGTACTACGATTAGGCTTAGCACTATGTAGTAATATGCGAAAGCTTGTCCTGGACTTGGTGTTAATATGTAATTTGCTAGATTTGATAGTGATTCCATGATGTTTGGCTTAGTTAATGTTTTTAATTAGATTTTGTCTTATTATATTTATAAAAATAAAATATCAAAGTTGAAATGAATACAATTGCAGCGACAATCATAGGAAAACGTATTCCCATGACTTTAAGAACATCGTCTCCTCTCACGAATTCTTGCAAGAAATGTATCAAACTGAAGGCTGCTATACCTGTTAATGCTATTCGCCCGTTTGGTTCGAAGAACTTTAGCTTTTTTAAGTGGAGTAATGCTGTAGATATCGATGTTGTGTATAAAAGCATGTAGATTTGAGTAGGATGAATTGGAACTGTGAATTTAATTGCTGGGCTTTCAAAATTTACTCCCCACGGTAGAGAAGTCTCGTTTCCGTAATTTGACCCATCCATGAACATTCCTATCGCTGAAATAGCAACTCCTATAAAAAATGCTGGAACCAATGAGTCCATCCATTTCCAAAAATCTTGCTCGTTTTTTTTGCATAGATAATAAAGCATTCCAACGCCAAAAATCACTGCTCCCCAGAGAGACAACCCTTTGTCCCATAGTTTGAATATTTGCAAGAAGGTGTCTAGAGAGTATTCATAAAAGAATGTAGTCCAATTGACTAGAATTGCTACTAATCTGGCTCCGATCATCGCTACTACTATTATTTTGAAGGCATTTTCGCTTAGAAATTGTAGTTTGAGGCCGTTGCTCAATCCTATTTTGATGAATGCGTATGTTGCGACTACTAGTGCTATCGCTACAAATACCCATAATGAATGGATAGAAAATATGTTTGATTGGAATATTATTGGGTGCATTTCGGGTAAGTTAACAGGTTTAAAAGTTCACTATTGTGAATACTACTGCAATTAATGTTAATGGGAATATTACTATTCCTGCCAGTTTGCTTTTGTGGAAGAAATTGATTTTGAGGCTGAGTGCGATGTGTACTAGGAAAATTACTACTAATAGGTACTTGAATACTTGTGTGTTGTGGAAGTGCAGTGATTTTGGGAATGAAGCTGGATCTCCCAGTCCAAAATTCTTGGTTGTTATATAGATTGCTACAAAATAGTAGATCAGATAAAAGGCGAGTAGCCATCCTGTGAATTCGGATAAGTCTCCTGTTAAGTGAGAAAAGAGTCCTCCTTCTCTTTTTGTTTCATTGGTTTTCTTTTCTCCTTTGAGGCGTTTTTTTGTTTCTTTTAGGGTTCTTTTTAGTTTATTTCTTTTGTTCCATATTATTTTGATTGCTGTTTTTACTTTTGCTTTATATTCCGGTGTTGGTTCTTTGAAGTACATTTTTACGTATTCAAAGAGTTGGTGATTTGTTGCTAAGATTTGTTCTTTTACAACTTTGATTGGTTCTGGTGTTGTGAAGAGGTCTTTGATGGTTGTGAGGATGTTGTTGGTGGCGTTTGTGAAGAAGTTCACTTTTGAGGCTTTTCTTGTGTGTTTTTGTTGCCATCTTTGGATTCGGTCTACTACATCTTCTGATAGGGATTTTGGTTTTGTTGATCGGTGTAGGTTTGAGATCATCTCTTTTACTCTGATTTGAAGCTTTGTTCTCTTGTCGAGGTGACCTTTTTTCTTGAGTTCGGCTTCTTGTTTTCTGATGAAACCGAGAAGCTCTTCTGTGCTTTCTACTATGTATTCTAGGTTGTTTGAGTTTTTTATTCGGAGAAGTTTGTCGATTTTTTTGTCGATTTCCTTTTTTTGGTCTGGTTCAATGTATTTTTCGTATTCAACTATGAGGTCTGATACTTTTTTGAGAACTTTTTCTACTTCGGTGTGAACTATTAGTTCTTTTTTTTCGCGTTCTTGTGATTTGATTTCTTGGTCTATTTGTTGCTCTTCGTCTTCGTCTTTCATGAGCTCTTCTAGGTGTCTAACTCCTCTTATGCGGCTGTTCTCCACTTCTTGTGCACCTATTCCACTTTTCCAAAGAGCAGAGACTTCTAGCTTGTATTCTTTATTGAGTCTTTTGTATGCTTTGAATTCGTCTTGTGAGGCTATTGTTCCTGATACGTTTTGACCTTGTCCGTTTCGAGCCTCGAATGAGTATTTTTGTTTTGATTTCCCCTCCTCCTCTTTCATGACTTTTCCTGTTTGGATTTCTGATAATTCGAGTATAGAAAAGCCGAGGTTGTTAAGTTCGGATCTAGCTTTTGTCTCGTTTTCTGCTTCTACTGATCCTGAAAGTTTTTTACCTTCTTTGTTTGCTACAGTGTATTTAAAAACTGCCATTTTGGTGATTTTTAATTAACCTTTGTTTTTGATTGCAGCTTTGATGAATCCAGCAAAAAGTGGGTGTGGTTTATGTGGTCTTGATAAAAATTCTGGATGGAATTGAGAACCTATCATAAATGGATGGTTTTTGTTTTCAGCGATTTCTACTAGGTTTGTGTCTGGATTGATTCCTGGGAATACTAGTCCTTTTTCTTCGAGTAGTGCTTTGAAATCGTTGTTGAATTCATATCTGTGTCTATGTCTTTCTTGTATTAGTGTTTTTTTGTATAAATCGAATGTTTGGGTGCCTTTTTCCAGTTTGCATTCATACATTCCAAGTCTTAGTGTTCCTCCTTTTTCTTTTTCGTGTGATTGTCCTGGGAGGAAGTGGATTACGTATTTGTCTGATTTTAGTTTTCTTTCTTCGTCAAATTCTTCTGATGTTATGCTTGGATCGTTTAGTGCGTGACGTGCGAATTCGATTGTTAGAATCTGCATTCCGAGGCAAAGTCCTAGGTATGGAATTTTGTCTTCTCTTGCATATGTTGCTGCTTTTATTTTTCCTTCAATTCCGCGTGATCCGAATCCTCCTGGAATCAAGATGCCATCTGCTGTTTTAAGATTTTTCCATTCTTTTTTGTCATTTGCTTCTAGTTTTTCTGTGTCGATCCATATTACTTTGAATTCGTGATTTTGGTGGTAACAAGCAATTTTGAGTGATTCTATTACTGAGAGATATGCATCGTCCAGTCCTGTGTATTTGCCTGCAAGTGCAATTTTGAGTGTAGGTTTTTTTGCGTTTATTTTTCTGCTGAGTGCCTTCCATTCTTTGAGGTCTGGTGAGATTTTTCCAAGTTTTAGATCTTCTGCTACTAGTTGAGCTACGTTGTGTTTTTGATATTCAAGTGGAACTTGGTAGATTGAATCGATTGTTGGTGCTGGGATTACGTGATCTTCTCTTGTGTCGCAGAATAGTGCGATTTTCTTTAAGTGTTCTTTTTTGATAGGGTAGTCTGCTCTTGCTAGGACAAAATCTGGTTGAATACCGATTGATCTTAGTTCTCTTACTGAAGCTTGTGTTGGCTTTGTTTTAAGCTCTTTTGACGCTGCTAAGTATGGAAGCAGTGTTAGGTGTACAAATAGTGTGTTGTCTTGCCCTAAGTCGTTCCTTAGTTGCCTGATGGCCTCGAGATAGGGGAGTCCTTCTATATCTCCTACAGTCCCTCCGATTTCAACCAACATAACGTCGCATCCTGATTTGTCTGCGGCTTCTGTGATTGCGGATTTGATTGCGTTGGTGATGTGGGGGATGATCTGGATTGTTTTTCCTAGGAATTTACCTTTTCGCTCTTTTTCTAGTACTTCTGAGTAGATTTTTCCTGTTGTTACTGAGGAAAGTTTTGATAAATGTGTGTCAATAAATCTCTCGTAATGTCCGAGATCTAGATCTGTTTCGCCTCCATCGTCTGTGACGAAAACTTCTCCATGTTGAAATGGACTCATTGTTCCGGGATCGACATTGAGGTATGGATCTAGTTTTTGTGTGAACACCTTAAATCCTGACGCTTTCAATAAAGCACCGATGGAAGCTGATGCGATCCCTTTTCCAAGGGAACTACATACTCCACCAGTAACAAAAATGTATTTACACACGTTGAAAATTTATTTTAGAGGAAATTGCAAAATACTGGGTGAAGTTTAAAGCAGAATTACTCCTTTTGCAAGTGTGGGTTTTTTATCTTTTTCTTGCTTCGTATCGTGCTACTAGCTTCTGAATTCTTTTATCTGCTAGTATGATTTCCATTACTCTTGTTTTGTTATGCTCTACATAACGTGCGAATTTCCAAGGAGCTTCTTTCGCTGCAGATAATCCAATTTGAACCAATTCTTCGTTTGAGAATATACTATATTCATCTTGGAATTTGAAGCGTTTGAAGAATGTTTCTGCTCGTTGTGTGTTTCCCCGGTTAGTATGATTTCTGATTGCTTTGGCTGCCATTTTCCCAGCTTCTTTTGAAGAACCTCTGTTTTCCCATATGTCGAATGCCGCGTATATCAGAGATGTGTTTCCTCTGTTGGAGAGAGCTTCTAATTTTTGTACAGCTACTTTTCTTTTTTCTGGGTCTTTATTGTCTAGATCTTTGAATACGTTGTATATCATGTTTGGACTGTGACCAATCTTTTCTTGTACACTTTCTTCAGCTATTTCTACGATACGTTCTCTGTTTGAAGGTTTGATTTCGTCTATGCGTGTCTGAACTGGTTTTGTTTTTAGCATTTTGTATGCTTCTGCTAGGATTTCCTCTACTTTCTCAATATTTTTTTTGTTCCATCTTTTTGATATTACATATTTTCTGTCGGATTGGCCCCATATCCTATCTTTTGGTCTTCGGCTTCCTTGGTATTCGTAGTCAACAACTACTTCTACTATGTCTTTTACTTTTGGTTGATAATGGTTTTTTGTTATTAAATCTATTAGTTCTTGTGTGTTTTTAGCTGCTAACCTCATACTGTCTGGATTTTCTTTCACGATTCTAAGAACTTCTTCTAGGTGAAGGATTTCTACCATTTGTTCGAACTGTTCTGCTGGACTGTAAGAATCTAGGGTTGCCAAAATTTCTCCAGGTCTTAAAGATGCCATTACTTCATAGAGAGCTTTTGAACTTTCGTATTTGAAGTTTCTTCTAGCTATTCTCATTGTTGGTTTGAAATTCATTTCTGCTAGTACTACTAGTGTTTTGAATGCGTCTTTGGAATCTATTTCGATTAATTTTAGTGAGATTTGTGCGTGCAGAGCTGGTTTTGTAGCTGCAGCTACTAGGAGGGCTTCGTTTGCCCATGCATATTGTGCAAATTTTTCGTAACTTCCTACGACTAGATTTGGATTTATTCTTGCTGTTGATTCTACGGCTAGTCTCAAGACTGTTGAGTATTGTTTTTCTGTGATTTTTCCCTTTAATTCTTCTATCTGGTGCAGTAAGAATGATGGATCGTACATCGCCAAGGTTGCTATCACGTCTTTTGAAGGAAATTTAGCTTTTGCCTCTAAGATTTGGGTTGTTTCTTTTTTTGAAAGTTTTGGTGTTTTAACAGGTTTGCTGCCTGCTTCTCTTAGTAACATGGCTTTTATTTGTGGGTGTTTGGCTTCTGCTGCGAGTGTTAATACTATTCCCACATTTTTATTAGCTGCTTTTTTCGCGGTTTTTTGATATTGGCTTAAACGATATTCTGAATATGGTTTTCTTCCGGTCTTTTTTGCCCATTTTGCGAGTTTTACAAAACTTCCGTCAGATTCTTTTGATAGAACTGCTGCACTAAGTGATGTTGGTCGTTTTGGTGCTTCAACAGGTGTTTCTGGAGTTTTCTTTATTTCAGGAGCCTGTGAGCGAGTTGGTTTGTTTCCAAGAGCCATATTGTATTTGTTATTTTTATTTTTGTTTTTTGTCGATTTTTTAAGATCAACAGTACTTTATTATACTACAAAACCAGGTTTTAGTAAAGGGTGGGTGGGGGAGTTTGGGTGGATTTAGTATCCCACTTTTTCTTTAACTTCTTTTAGGGTTTCTGTTGCAATTTTTTTGGCTTTTTTTGAGCCGTCTTGGAGGATTTTTTTGATTTGCTTTGGGTCTTTTATGAGTTTTTCGTATTTTTTTCGTGGTTTTTCGAAGTGTTCGAGGATTAGTGATAGGAGTGCTTTTTTTGCGTCACCGTATCCGGTTTTTCCTGATTTGTATTTTTTCTCTAATGATTTTGCTTGAGCTGGTGTTGCTAGGAGTTTGTAGAGAGCAAATACGTTGCATTTTGTTGGATCAAGTTTTGCTCCGAGTGGTTTTGAATCTGTTTTGATTCCCATTATTTGTTTTTTGAGAACTTCTTCTGGGGCGAATATCTCGATTGTGTTTCCGTATGATTTGCTCATTTTTTGACCGTCTGTGCCTGGAACGACTGCAACTGCTTCTTCTATGAGTGGTTCTGGGAGTTTGAAAGTTTCACCGAATAGTTTGTTGAAGTTTTGGGCGATGTCTCGTGACATTTCGATGTGTTGTTTCTGATCTTGGCCAACTGGGACAATGTCTGGTTGGTATATTAGTATGTCTGCTGCTTGGAGTATTGGGTAGTTGAATAGTCCGACTGTTGCGTCTTTGCGGCCTTTTGCTTGGGCGTCTTTCCATGCGTGTGCTCGTTCGAGGAATGGCATCATTGTGATTGCATCGAATATCCAGCAAAGCTCTGCGTGTGCTGACACATCGGATTGTTTGAAGAAAACTGTCTTTTTTGGATCAAGTCCTAGCGCTAGGTAGCTGGCTGCGAGTTCCATTGTGTTGGCACGCATTGTGTCTGGGTCTCGGACTGTAGTCAGGGCATGCAAATCAGCGATAAACAAAAACGTCTCATGCTTTTTTTGCATTTCGATGTGCTGTTTCATTGCACCTAGGTAATTGCCGAGGTGAGGTCGTCCTGAGGGTTGGATGCCTGATAAAATACGTTTCATGGTTTTCATTATATTATCCCGTGTGGATTGGGTCAATGTCGATTCGTGCTTCTTCCAAGAGTTTCTTGTCTATCTGTTTGATTGCTTTCTCTGGATGGTCTCCTTTTAGGAGGACTCTGTACCTGTATTTGCCATGAAGTCTTGTTATGAAGGCTGGGTAGCATTGTGTGTTGATTAGTTTTTTGAGGGCTGCTTCTGTTCTTTCAGCCTGTTCTTTTGCTTTGTTATAGGAAACGTTTACAAATGTTATTTGGGCAAGTCTGGAGAATGGTGGGTATGAAAGGATCTTTCTTTGTTCTCGTTCGAGGTTGTAAAAAGATTTGTAGTCGTGTTTTTCTGCTGCTTGTAGTGCGAAATTGTCTGGGGAGTATGTTTGTATGACAACTTCTCCTGGTTCTTCACTTCGTCCGGCTCGGCCTGCAACTTGTGTCAGTACTTGGAATGTGCGTTCTGAACTTCGGAAATCCGGAATGTTGAGTCCTATGTCTGCGAGGATTACGCCGACTAGATTTACGTTTGGTAAATGAAGTCCTTTTCCTATCATTTGAGTTCCTATTAGGATGTCTGCTTCGCCCTTTTTGAATGAACTATAAATTTGTTCAAAGCTGTTTTTGCGAGAGGTGGTATCCTTGTCTGCTCGCAGCACCCTGGCTTCTTTGAACAATTTTTTTGTTTCTTCTTCTATGCGTTCTGTTCCGATCCCTAGATATCTTATGTGGAGACTTTTGCAGCCTGGGCAGTTGATGGGGATTTTGCCGATTGCTCCGCAGTGATGGCATATTGTAACGGGTCTTCCGAGTGTTCTGGCGTGGTATGTCATTGGGATGTCACAGTTTTCGCATTCTAGTTTGAGTCCGCAGTCGCGGCATACGATTGATGATGCTGATCCGCGTCGATTTAGGAAAAGTATTATTTGTTTGCCTTTTGATAGTGAGGCTCTGATTTTGGATTGGAGTACCTCTGAGAATATTGATTTGTTTGCTTTGTGGAACTCTTGTCTCATGTCTACGATTTCTACGGTTGGGAGTTTTGCTTTTCCGATTCGGTCCTGGAGTTCGATGGTGATGTCTTTGTATTTGAATGTTGTCTCTATGCTTGGGGTTGCCGATCCTAGGACGAGTGTTGGTTTGCTCGGGAATAGCTCTTGGATTTTCTCGGCGACGCTGTGGGTGAGGTATCGTGGTGACTGGTCTTGCTTGTATGAGAATTCGTGTTCCTCATCCATTATTATTAGTGCGAGTTCTTTGAATGGTGAGAATATTGAAGATCTGGATCCTATTACTAGGTTCTTTTTTTCTGTGTGGATGTCGTGCCATGTCTTGTATTTTTCGCCTTCGGAAAGTTTGGAATGGATTACCGCTGCTTTGATTTGGAGTCGTGATTCAAAGTATTCTACTGTTTGTGGTGTGAGTGAAATTTCGGGAACCAATATTAGAACTTGTCTGCCTTGGTCGAGATGTTTTTTTGCAAGGTGGAGGTAGATTTCTGTTTTCCCTGAACCCGTGATCCCGTGTATCAAAAATTTGTTCAGAGGGGGTGTCTGCGAATCTGTTTCTGAGCTATTATTTTGTTCAATAAGATCGAGGGCTTTTTGTTGGCCGATTGTTAGTTTTTTGAGTGCGATGTATTCTGGTATTGCTTTCTCTTTTGTCCTAGGTTTCATCAATTTGTTTTTGAAAATTCGAGTTGGAACAAAGAGTTTGAGGACTTTGAATAGGGGAGCGAAGTAGTATTGTGAGATCCAATTTGCGAGGGCGATTTGCTCTGGTTGTAGGATCTGCTTTGGGCTTATTATTGATTTAATATCTACTGTTAAGAAGTTGGGTTGTTTTTTGTGAAGGCTCCAGACAATACCGGTTGTTGTTCTTCTTTTGAGAGTTATCTCTACTAGGTGTCCTTGTTTCAAAGTTCCTCTCAAAGAGACTGGCACTTTGTATGTCAGAGTTTCTTGATTGCCAATTTTCTGCTGTAGAGCGATCTCAGCGTACATTGAAAAATAATGAGTGGATAGAAAAGCCTTGAGAGTCTATCACAAAATCATCTTATTGAGTGAATGTCGGGAAGATCTTCGTCTTTACCGTTTATCTTCTTTGTTGAGTCTTGGATCTTTTTTATTGGATCTGTTTCGTCAATTGGTTTGTTTACAAGTTCTGGTGGTGTGAAATTGATGTCGAGAACAGGCTTCACTTTTGGCTCAGTTGGCTTGTTGGCAGGTTTTATTGATGGTTGGGGAGTGTCTATGATTTCTCCAGCTCCAGTTCCAGCTGCAACTTTTCTCATCTCTTTTTTCTTTTCAAAAGCATAGTACATGGCAGGTGTAACTACCAATGCTAGGGTTGTTGAGGTTGTAAGACCAAAGGCTAGGGAAACACCAATACCTCTCCAGAATTCGTCTGCGAAAGCTACTGGGATGATTCCGAGTACTGTTGTGATTGTTGTGAGTAAGATTGGTTGTAGTCGTGATTCTGCACCTTCCAACACTGCTTCTGCTAGAGGCATGTTTTCTTCGGTACGGTTCTTGTTCATTCTATCAATCAATACTATGGCGTTGTTAACTACGACTCCGGCCAGGGCTACTATTCCGATGAATGCTGAGAATGAAAATGCCATTCCGAGAATCAATAGTCCTGGAAATACTCCTATCAATCCGAGTGGAAGAGTTGAGAGTATGATCATTGTTTGTTTTATTGAGTTGAACTGTAAGATCAAGGTCATTGCTATGAGCAAGATTCCGATCAGCATTGCTTGTCCCAGTTCGTTGAATGATCCAGTTATGTTTTCCAGGTCGCCTCCGTATTGGATTTGGTATCCTTTTGGAATTTGGTATGATTCCATTCTTGATTGGATTTCCTCGGTTATAGCGAGTGCGTTTGCGTCTGTTGTTATCTCTGATGATACTGTCGCTATTTTTTCTTGATCTTTGTGTTGGATAGAAGACAAGCTTTCTTGGAAGCTGTATTCTCCAATATCCCTCAAGGCTACTGAGTATCCTTTTGGTGAAGGTATTTGGAAATTTTCTATGTTTGATATTGAGAAGTCTGAGTTGTCGTATTGAAGGTTCACTTCAATATCGTCACCGTCTATGGTGACTTCTGTTGAGTTTGTTTCTTGGATGATTCCTCGGATTATTCCAGCTACTTGCATTCCGTTGAGTCCGTGTTGTGCGAGTTTGTTTCTGTCTAGTACGTATACAAATTCATTTAGACCTTTTGATAGGTTGTCTGAGACATTTTTTGTTCCTTCGATTTCTTCTAGTTGGCTTCGGATTTCTTTTGCTACTTCTTTTAAGGTTCCCATTTCTGGACCTGTTACGTTTACTACAACAGGGGCTTCTGATGGGGGACCTCCTTGGATTTCTTCAACTGTTATTTTGCCTTCTGTGATTGTTTCTTTTACTCTGTTTCTGAATATTTCTGCTATGTCGTAACTGGCTTTTTCACGGGTGTCTTTGTCTACTAGATTTACTGTTATGTTTGCGATGTGACTGTTGAGGTTTGTGCTAGCTGTGTCCATTCTTTCGCCTGTCAAAGCTGCAGATTGGTTTGAGCCTACTACTGATACAAAGTTTTTTAGCTCTGGTATTTCGTATATTAGATTTTCGACCTTTTCTACTACTTTCTCAGTTTCTTCCAAGACTGTTCCTCGTGGAGTCTCTATTTTTACTACAAAGTAATCTGCTCCGAAATTTCCGAACATTTCGATCCCAATAAGTCCTAGCGCTGGTATCATTATACTTGCCATGAATGCTACTACAGGCATCATTATTAGTCCTCTACGTTTCCATTTGTTGTCGATTATTGCTCGGATTGTTGCTGCTTGTTTTCTCTTTAACCAGTTTATAAGTGGGCTTAGTAAGTTCTTAGGAGTTCTTGCTTGTAGTTTCTCTGTTTTGATAACTTTGGTTGCGATCGCTGGGATAATTGCCAATGATATAAATAGTGAAGAGAGGAGTGCTGATGCTATTGTGATCGGCATTGTTTTCATGAATTGCCCGATGATTCCTGATAATAGAAGCATTGGGAAGAATACGAAAACTGTAGTGGCTGTACCTGTGATTAGGGGCCATTTGAATGTTTCTATTGAGAGCATTGCTGCGTCTTTGACGTTGTATCCTTTGGTTACATTTGTGTAGATTCCTTCCATTATTACTATAGATGTGTCTACGAGTAGTCCGAGGGATATTACGAGTGAGAACATTGTCAGACTGTTCAAGGTTTGTCCCTGAGCTTTTAGCAATGTTAGTGCTATTAGGAATGTTAATGGCACTGAAATTGATGCCAAAATCCCTTGTCTGAATCCTATTACTAGGAATAATATTGTGATGATTATAAAGAATGTCTGAACACCACTTGATGTAAGTGTGTTCAAATCGTCTCTGATAAAGAATGAGTTGTCGCTTGCGACTATTGTATCTACTCCTTCTGGGATGATGTTCTTTTCTTTGAGTTCTTCTACTAATTCTTTTGCGTCGTCTGCAACTTCTATGATATTTCCACCTGTTGTTTTGTATACTGATATTGAGATTGCATTTCGGGGTTCTCCTCCGGTTTCTACCTCGTAAATTCGAGACAAACTGGATTGTTTGTCTGTTTTTAATAGAACTGTTGATACATCTTCTACGAGTAAATCTGGACCTATTACTATTTTTCCAATTTCGTCTGGGCTTGTTATTCTTCCTTCAAATCTGACTGAATAGGTTGAAGTGTCGATATTTACTGCACCTGCTGGCAGGTTGAAGTTTGAATATTTGATTATGTTGCTTATGTCTAGGATTGATAGGCCTAGGTTTTCTAGTTTTGCTTGGTCGAGGATTACTTTGATTTCTTTGGTGACCTGTCCTGAGATTGGTGCCTTGAGCACTCCTGGCATGCCTTCTAGCTCGGTTTGGACTGTTTCTGCTACTTGGCTCAATTCGAGTGGTGAAATGTCTGAAACCAACGAAAATGTGATAATAGGGAAGTCTGAGAATGATATCTCTATAACCTCTGGTCCTATTACGTCTGCTGGTAGGTTTGATTTGGCTTGGTCGGCTGCTTTTTGTAAGTCGTTGATTGCGTCTGATATCTCTACGTCGGCTTCGAATTCTACTGTTACTATTGATGAGTTAAAGCTTGAGCTTGAGCTCAATCTGCTGATATCTGAAAGGCTTGCGATTTTTGTTTCTACTGGTTTTGTGAGTAGTTCTTCTACATCTGTTGGAGTTGCTCCTGGGAGTGTAGTTGCCACTACTGCCATTGGGATTTTAACCTCAGGCTGAGCCTCTTTTGGAATTGTATATGCTGAAATTGTTCCAGAAACTATAATTCCGATTAATGCGATAAAAGATATGATTCTATTCTTTATAAAGAAAGACCATGGGCTTTTTTTGCATTGTGCCAGTTTTTCTTGTTCTGTTTTGTTTGATGGGTTCATAGTTGTTGTGGTTCAGGTTTGAGGTTTGAAATTTGAGGTCTAAAATTAGTTAGCTCGTACTTTATAAGTAACTTTGTCTCCTTCTTTCAAGAATGTGCTTTGTGAGATAGCCAGTGTGTCTCCTCCTTCAAGTCCTTCCAATACTTCAACATATACTCCGATGATCATGCCGATTTCGATGTCTCTTTTTACTATTGCTCGGTCTTCGATAACTTTGATTGAGTAGCTAGCGTCTTCGATTTCTACGTTTGCAAGTGGGATATAGATTGAGCTTGTTCTTGGTGTGAATACTATATCAACCATTTCTCCTGATATGATTGGAGTGTTTTGATTGAGGGCAATTTCTACTGCTGCTTTTCCGTTAAAACTTGAAAGTGTTGGTGCGATTGCAGTTATTTCACCTTCACATGTTTTGGTGTTTGTAGTGATTTCTACCTTGTCACCTTTTTTTAGCAATGTTAGTTCGTCTCCATTTACTGAAGTTACAACTTGTAGGTTGTCAGTTTCTTCTATTGTTAATAGAGGTTGTCCAGGTCCTACCATTGAGTTCTCGTCGGTTGTGATTTGAGTTACTACTCCTGAGAATGGTGCTTTTATTGTTTGAGCTTCTTTTTGAAGTTTCAAAAGGTCTGCTCCTGATTCAGCTTGCATGAGTTGTGAGTCCAATTGAATGAATTGTAGTGAGTATTGAGCTTGTACGCTTTCTACTGCGAATACTGCACCTTGTAACTGACGTTTAGACATCTCTATTGCGAAGTCGAATTGGTCTTCTTGTGATTTTTCTCCGAGTTCCGCTACTGTTTCTTGAGATTCTAATTGGTCTATAAGTGCTTTTGTCTCTAGGTATGTTGAGTTAGTCTCGTATCCTGGGATTTGTCTCAAGTTTCGAAGTAAGCTTTTGAGATTGTCGATTTGATCGTCTAGTGATTCGAGTTGTTCGTCTGTTATGTCTCCTGCATTTTCTTTGGTTAGGATTGCGCTTGTTAGTGAGTCTCGGGCCATGTAGTAACCGTTGAGTGCAGAACTAATGTTTTTTTGAGCTAGGTAGTCTGTTTTGAATTTTGAAGTTTGTAGAAGGTCTATGCCGCTGAGCGTTGTTTCGTAATTGATGTCTGTTGCGCTTGTAGCCAAGCTATCTCCTAGGATCAATAGTGTGTCTCCTTCTTCTACAATATCTCCAAGTTCTACTGCCAAAGTTGCAACTTTTCCGGCTACTTCAGGAGTGATTATTGCTGCTCTGTTTGATTCTACTTGTCCGTTTTTTGTGAAAGAAAGGGTAGGGGATTCGCTTGAGCCTATTGTTATTCTTTCTACTCTTTTTGCAGGAATTTCTGGTGTTTCAGGTACGATTTCCTTTCCACATGAGCTGAGGAGTAGAGTCGCAGTGATCAGTACACCGAGTATTTTGGTGAATTTATTCATAATTTGGGTGATTAAATGAGTGGTTTATAAAAGGAGAGGATTATATTGCGTTTTTGGGATTTTGTCAAGGGGTTGGTGGGGATGATTGACAAAATCTTCGAATTCATTATTATCCTCTCCTGTAATTGAAATAATGCCTTATGAATGAGGTTCATGATACTAATGAAGGAAATATTGATTATTCGTCTCAAACAGAACCTGTTAGTGAGCCTTTAATGAATGCTGTTAGAGGAGTTACACTTAAGCAAGTGCTGTTTGTTTTAAGGGGGTATTTTGAGCTTCCTGGTTCTTTGTTAGCTGATTCTGTCGATCATTTTTTTGCTTCTGGTAGAAATGATCATTTTAATATTAATAGGTATGATTATGCTTGTCATGAAGCTGGTCATCTTTTTGTGGTGGCTTTTCTTGAATATGTGCCGCTTCATAGTGTTGAAGTTTCGAAATTTGCTAGAACTATTAATTCATTGGGTGGGCAGATTGGTCGTATTAATCTGGTGTCTAAGGAGGTTGAACGTTCAAGAGCTGAACGTTTGAAAAATGAAAAAGACGATGGATCAGAAGAGGTTGATTTGTTGGAAGCTGGCTTTGCTGATAGGATTTCTGAGATAGAGGTTGTTGAGCGCTTGATTGTTTGTTTATCAGGTTGTGCAGCTCAGTACGTGAAGCTTTATGCTAATAAAAAAAT
>Ga0307989_1000577_pt1 | contig 23207 bp, 17 predicted proteins | sample EllFjometagen185_FD_203164 | JGI IMG/M metagenome (GOLD analysis project Ga0307989, IMG submission 203164) | Marine microbial communities from Ellis Fjord, Antarctic Ocean - #185 | ecosystem: Environmental > Aquatic > Marine > Unclassified | place: Southern Ocean | collected 2014-10-08 | reverse complement strand
TTTGTAGATAAAGATGATAAAGTTAAATACTTTACTCAAGGTAAAGAAAGAATATTTGATCGTCCAATTACTATTATTGGTAGAGAAGTTAGTATGTGTCATCCACCACAAAGTGTTCATATAGTTGAACAAATTGTTGAGGATTTAAGATCAGGTAAAAAAGATAATGAAGATTTTTGGATTAAAATGGGTCCAATGTTTGTATACATAAGATACTTCGCTGTAAGAGGCAAAGATGGAGAGTTTTTAGGAACTCTAGAAATATCACAAAACATTAAACCAATTCTAGAACTTGAAGGCGAAAAACGTTTAATGAGTATGTAAGTATATTAAAAGGTCTACACAATAATTATTTGTGTAGACCTTTTTAATTTATTTATTATTACTCTTCTACTTTATCCTTTTGAGGATTTAGTATTAGGTTAAGAATAATTCCAACAAGAGCTGCTAGGCTCATTCCACTAAGTTCTGTGCTACTAGTGACTTCAATAGTAGCTCCCCCTAGTCCAATTACCAACATTGCTCCTGCAATTACTAAGTTTTTCATGTTTGAGAAATTCACTTTTTCTTTTACCAGGACTTTAACACCATTCCCGGCAATTAGTCCATAAAGAACAATCGTAATACCTCCAATTACACCACCAGGAATACTCAAGATGAATGCTTGCACATATCCTAAGAAACCTAAGGTAATTGCAAATATTGCAGCTAGTCCAGTAACCCAAACAGACGCAACTTTAGTCATAGCTACTACACCTGTATTTTCACCATACGTAGTATTTGCAGGTCCACCAATTGCAGCACTTATGAACGTAGCAACACCATCTCCAAATAACGTTCTATCTAGTCCTGGATCTTTTATTAAATCTTTACCAATAACTTCACCTAATACTGTATGATTCCCTATATGTTCAGCAATAGTTACAAATGCAATTGGTGCAAACACTGCTACAGCTGTAAAGTTTGCACTATATGTACCCACAAATGTAAAATTAGGAACAGTAAAAAATGATGCTGTTTCAAATATTTCAAAATCTATTAAATCAAGTGGTATAGAAAGTATATATCCAGCGATAATAGCAACTAAGAAAGGAATGATTTTCAATAGTCCTTTAGCATAAATACTAATCAGTACAACAACGGAAAAAGTAAATACAGCAACAAGAGGTGTTAAATAATCAAACGCTACCCCATCAACTGATGCTACTAATCCTGCGTTTTGAATAGCTACAGGAGCAAGTACAAGTCCTATTATTATAATCATTGGCCCAATGACTATGGGTGGCAATAATTTTGTTAGCCAGTCACTTCCAACAAACTGAATTATAAGTCCAACAACTACATATACAATACCAACAGTCATTAACCCAAAGTATGCAGCACTAAAATCTGGTACTCCATCAACTATCGTAGTATTTGCAATGATTGCAGGAATAAAAGCAAAACTACTACCCAAAAATACAGGTGCTTTCGCTTTAGTAAAAGCAATATATATCAATGTTCCAATACCACTAGCTACTAGTGTAACTCCAACAGGGAGTCCTGTAAGAATAGGTACTAGCACTGTTGCTCCGAACATTGCAAAAACATGTTGTAGACTCATAAATATCCAAGCTATCTTGCTCTTGGGCTTTTCATGAACATCTAAAACTAAGTCGTTATTCATTGTAAATCCTCCTTATTATAAAAAAGAGTGGGTAAAATTAATTACCCACAATTCTTTTTTAATACTCTACTTTATTCATCTTTTTTGCCCATTCTTGGAATGGAGCCAACGCTTCTTCACGGTCAATTTTGACAATTGTAACTTGTTCTTTAGTCGCTTTACCTTCTAAAACATCGTAAATATATTGATCATCAAACCCTATATCTGCAGCATCAGTTCTTGTTGCTCCATAATATAGAGTTTTCATTTTTGCCCAGTGAATCGCACTGAAACACATTGGACATGGTTCACAAGTTGAATAGATCTCGCAATCAGATAAATCAAATCTACCTAATAATTTTGTAGCTTTTCTGATTGCTACTATTTCAGCATGTGCTGTTGGGTCATTCGTTTTAATAACTTCGTTATGTCCTATAGCAATAATTTTATCATCTTTAACTATTATTGCGCCAAATGGTCCACCATCCTCAGTTCTCATTCCCTTGAAAGCTTCATCTAAAGCTAGTTTCATAAACTTGTTCATAAAATACCCTCCATCTTTTGTTTGCTTTTTGAATCATTTTATAATTAGATTTTCAACTATTTTTTTAAGTTATTTAAGTACATTGTAGGTATAACTGCATACATTGCTGCCGCTCTTACAAGTTCACTTTTGAATGTTACTTCATTTGGAGCATGAGCTTGGTCTTCGTGACCTGGTCCAAATCCAATACAAGGTATATTAAATCTACCCATTATTGAAACTCCGTTTGTAGAGAAAGTCCATTTATCAACTACTGCTTTTTCTTCAAATAATCCTTCAAATGCATCAACAGAACTTTGAGTTACTATATGATCTGCATCTAATACCCAAGTTGGGAAATATGATTTTGTAGGATAAACAAGTCCCGTATAGGCAGGTCTTTCATAGTCATACATTTCAACTAATGCTCCACTAGCTTTAACAGAAGGAAGTTGTCTAATTTCTTCTAATGCAGATTCAAAAGTTTCTCCATCAGTTAGACGGCGGTCAATCGAAACAGTACATCCGTCAGCAACAGCACATCGTGATGGTGAACTAAAGAAAACTTCACTTACAGTTAATGTACCTTTTCCTAAAAAGTCATTATCCAATAATCTGTGATTTAATTGTTCAAGTTCTAATAAAATTGGAGCCATTTTGAAAATTGCATTATCTCCTCGTTCTGGAGCACTACCATGACAACTTATACCATGAGTAGTAACTTTAATTTCCATTCTACCTCTATGCCCACGATAAATTTGACAAGATGTTGGTTCAGTGATTACGACAAAGTCAGGTTTGATTTTGCTTTCTTCAATGATATATTGCCAGCATAATCCGTCACAATCCTCTTCTTGAACTGTTCCAGTAACTAGTAATGTATAATCACCATCAAGACCTAAATCTTTAATGATTTTACCAGCATAAACCATAGAAGCCATTCCACCTTCTTGGTCACTACCACCACGTCCACCGATTTTTTCATCATCTTCGAAACCTAGATATGGATCAAATTCCCAGTTATCTAAATTCCCAACACCAACAGTGTCAATATGAGCGTCCATAGCAATTAAATGTTTACCATGTCCCATATATCCCAAAATGTTACCCATAGGATCTATTTCAATTTTATCAAACCCTACCTTTTCCATTTCTTCTTTAATTCTCAACACAACTTTTTCTTCATCGCATGACTCACTAGGAATAGCAATCATATCTCTTAAGAATTTTGTAATATCTGGTTTGTATTTTTCTGCAAGTTCTACTACTTTTTTAAAATCTACGTTTTTCATATTTGTTCTCCTTATTCTTCTCTCATATTTTTGATATTTGAATCAATTTCTTTTATTACATAATATTCGTTATTCAAGAAACTTATATTTCACATAGAACCTATATGTTTTTAAATATATCCGAACATTAACATTACCAATTCTTGTGGTCAGTACCATTATTAACTATTGTTCAACTCTGTTAACCATGATTTTCAACCTTTTTACTGAGTCTTTAACTTTGGCTAAACATATGAACTCTGTATTCAACCTATTAATAATTCTTACTACCGTTTTTTAGGTAGTAGATAAGATCATCTAAGTTGGGTTTTAATAGAACAGGTTCCCCGACTGTTTTCAAAGCGTTTTTGGTATCTTTAAGACCATTTCCTGTGATGATTACAGTAACAGTTTCCATTTTAGTAATAATACCTTGGTTCATGGCATTGATTACTCCAGCCATTCCGGCTACACCGGCTGGCTCCCCAAAAACTCCTTCATTTTTTCCTAACAAACTCATTGCTTCTAGTATTTCGTCATCACTTACTGTGATCCAAACACCGTTTGATAACTCTACTGCTCTCAAAGCTTTTACTGGATTTCTTGGTATACCCACAGCAATACTATCTGCGATGGTATTTTCTTCTGATTCCCTTAAAGGTTCTCCACTAAAGTATGATATGCAAAATGGTGCACAGCCATCACTTTGTACTCCAAGAATCCTAGGAATTTTGTCAATTAAACCAATCATCTTCAAATCATAAAAACCTTTATAAACTCCACCAATAGTGCATCCATCTCCTACAGAGACAACTACCCAATCAGTTAGTTTAAAATCTAACTGTTCTGCTATTTCTAATGCCACAGTTTTTTTACCTTCTACAAGGTGTGGATTAATAGCTGCATTTCGGTTATACCACCCAAAATGATCTATTGCCATTTTCGATAGATTAAAAGTATCTTTATAATCTCCATCAACACTAACAACGTTTGCTCCATAGACCATTAACTGTGTTAATTTCCCTATAGGCGCTCTTTTTGGAACAAATATTACTGTTTCCACACCCATTCTTGCAGCGTTTCCTGCGAGTGATGAAGCAGCATTACCTGTAGAACTACATGATATTACTTTTTGATTTTTCTCAATAGCTTTCATAACAGCTACTGCAGATGCTCTATCTTTCAAAGAGGCGGTAGGATTTAATCCTTCATCCTTAATATATAATTCTTTTAATCCTAATATATTCTTAATCTTATTAGATTTATATAAAGGAGTCCAACCTACTTTTAATGTCTTATCTAAGTTTTTATTAACAACACTCATCATAGGGAGATATCTCCACATTGAATAATCATGATTGTTTTTAAAATAATCCTTATTAACGACCTTTTTCATTGCATCGTAATCGTATAACACATCTAGAATTCCTTTCTCACCACATTTAGGGCAAGTTAAGCTCTCTTCATGCTTTCCATATTCACCGTTGCACAGAGTACACCTATAACCATTTACAAATTTCATCTATACATCACCTTCTTCCACTTCCAGGTTAATATGATTAAATGCTATTACATCAAATAAACCCTTATCTGTCAGTTTCAATTTAGGAATAACTGGTAAGCTCATAAATGCCAAGGATAAGAACGGGTCATCAACTTTTTTGTTAACTCCCATTTTTCTAGCAATAGTATCCATATTACTAATTTTAGACTCAACGACTTTAACATCTTGATTAGTCATTAATCCACCATATTCTAACTGAAGACTATCTACAACCTTACCTTTTCTTACCAATGCAATTCCGCCTTGCATTCTATCTATTTCTTCTAAAGCAGTGAACATATCAGCATCGTTATCTCCAATAATAATTAAATTGTGAGAGTCATGGGATATGGTCATTGCGACAGCACCATTTTTAAGACCATAGCCTTCTAAAAAGCCTAGTCCAACGTTTCCAGTTTTGTGATGTCTTTCAACCACTGCTATTTTTAAGATATCTAATTCATCGTCATGAACATATAGTCCATTTTCAATTTTAACATTTCTAATTAGTTTTTTTGTAGTAACATTGTTTTCAATTAATCCAATAACGTTTACTTTACTTTGTTTTAAAGGGATTTCAAAACTCAATCCTTCTTTTTTGATATTCACAGTATTTGTAACAGCATTATTAGTTAACAGTTTAGCTTCAAATAAAGCCCGGTTACCTTTAGCTACTAAGTAACCTTTCTTAAATACTAAATCTACATCAATTTCAGTTAAACTTTTAAACACAACTAAATCGGCTAAATATGAAGGAGCTATCGCACCAATACGTTCTAGATTATAACAAGTAGCCGTATTAATTGTCGCCATTTGAATTGCAGTTATAGGATCAACTCCATTTTTAATAGCTAGTTTAATATTATAGTTAATATGTCCTTCTTTTTTGATATCTTCAGGATGTTTATCATCTGTACAAAATAATAATCTTCTACTATTAGAAACAGTAACACCCTTACTTAATACTCTCACATTTCTAGTTGCACTACCTTCTCTAAGATGGATATACATCCCTCTTTTTACTTTTTCATTTAACTCTTCAACGGTAGTACATTCATGATCTGTTTTAATTCCAGTAACACAATAGGCATTAAGGTCATGTCCAAATACATTAGGAGCATGTCCATCCTTAACGTAATGTTCCATCACGTTAAGTTTTTTATGCAATTCTTCATCTCCATAAATTACTCCAGGGTAGTTCATAACTTCCCCAAGACCTAAAATTCCTTTATCATCTTTAATGGTGTCTATATCATCGGATGTAATGATATGTCCTGATGTTTCAAAGTTAGTAGCAGGAACACAAGAAGGAATCATCACAAAAACATCAAGAGGAACACTCTTGCTACTTTCAAGTATATATTTAATACCTTCGACTCCAGATACATTAGCTATCTCGTGAGGATCAGCAACCACAGTTGTTGTTCCTTTAGGCATAACGATTTTGGCAAATTGAGGTGGAGTTAACATCGACGATTCAATATGTACATGTCCATCAATAAAGCCTGGAGCTACATATTTACCTTTTATATCAAATTCAACTTCACCTTTATATTCACCAATACCCATAATAATTCCGTCAGTTATTGCAATATCTCCTGTTTCAATTTCTCCATTGAAAACATTAATAATCTTACAATTCTTAAGAACTAAATCTGCCTTTTTATCACCTCTAGCTACCTTTACATGATTTATTGATTTCATAAGCAGCCTTTCTAAACTCTATAAAGTTTCGATAAAGTTTCTAAGTAAATTTAAAGCAACCGTTTTACGGTATTCTTTATTTGATCTTTGATCATCAATTGGTCTTACAAATGGATCATAGTCAACAACAATATCATCAACCTTACCAATTAATTCTTCTTTTGTTAATCCTATATATTTTTGTTCTAACTCTTTTCTTCTCAATATTGTAGCACTTACTGCGCCAAATGCGATTCTAAAATCTAAGACTTTATCATCTTTAATATTAACGGCTCCAGTGAAAGAAACTTTTGATATTGCATCAGCTTTTCTTCCTCCAATTTTTTCAAATGCAGAGTTAGTAAACACGCTAATTGGTAATTTGATTTCTTTAATAATCTCATTTTCTTTAATTACATGTCTTCTTGGACCTGTAATTATTTCATTAATAGGCAATTCTCTTACCCCTTCAACACTCTCGAGCACAATTATAGCATCAAGAATATAAAGAATTGGCAAAGTATCCCCAGCGGGAGATGCGTTACCGATATTACCAGCAATTGTTGCCATATGTCTTAGGGCAGGACTTGCCATAATACCGATTGCTTCTTTAAGTAAATGAGGAGTCAAATCATTAGTTAAAAGATCTTCTACAGGTGTAGTCGAACCTATAAGAATGTACCCATCTTCTTCTTTTATGTATTTTAATTCTTCCAAATTAAATATATACAAAACATTTTCAGGAAATTCTGGAGGTGTTTCTGACCAACTTCTTCTTTGAACCATTAAGTCAGTTCCACCAGCAATCAGTTTATATGAGTCTTCATTCAATAATTTTAATGCTTCACTATAAGATGCAGGGATAACATTTTTTACCATAATCCATCACCTTTTTTTGCTGCACCTTTAACGGCTTTAACAATACTGTTATAACCAGTGCAACGACATAGATTCCCTGACAATCCAGTTTTGATTTCTTCTTCAGTTGGATGAGGGTTTTTGTTTAATAATGATTCACTAGCGATGATCATACCCGGAGTGCAGAAACCACATTGCACTGCACCTTCATCAGCAAAAGCATCTTTAATTATTTCATATTTTTTTGATACACTAAATCCTTCAATAGTCATAATCTCTTTACCATTCACATTACCAAGAGGAATAATACAGCTATTTACAATATCATTATTAATCAATACTGCACAAGCCCCACATTCACCTTCACCGCAACCTTCTTTTACGCCAGTAAATTCAAACTTCTCGCGTAAAACATCAAGCAATCTTAGATTAGGGTTCTCGTCCATCACTACTTCTTTATTATTCAATTTAAATTTAATTATTGCCATTTTTTATCAACTCCATAATATATTCTGGTGTAACTGGGATATTGAATACTTTTTCTCCAATTGCTTCTTCAATAGCAAGTGCAACAGCAGGTGCTCCACCAACTAATGTTAATTCTCCAGCACCTTTTGCGCCATATGGCCCAAGTGCATATGGATTATCCATTAGGTAAGTATCAAGTGGTGGTGAATCTACAGAAGTAGGAATAATATAATCAGTTACATTCTTTTGTTGTATTTTTCCATCTTTAGAATTCATAACTTCTAAATATCCGTATCCGATTCCTTGCATAATCCCACCGTCTGCTTGGCCTAAAACAATACGTTCGTCAATTGCTTTACCAACATCATAAACACTCCATACATGTTGTAAACTTACTTGGTAAGTAACAGGACAAACTTCAACTTCGACAATATTTACTCCCCATGAATAAGCAGGATATGCATCTCCAACAAAATTGTCTTCATCCCATTTAATATATTCGGGATGTTTATATCTTTCAGAAACTATTAATTCAACTCCAACTTCCCATTTTTCTTTCAATTGTTGAGCAGCACGAGCTACAAGTCCACCAACAATCATTATAGTACGTGAAGCAACCGTTGGTCCACTATCAGGTACAAAATCAGTATTTGGTAAATCGTATATTGTTTGTTCTAAAGGAATATTAAGTACTTGACTTACAATTTTCATCATAGTAGTTCTAATTCCTTGTCCCATATCTACAGCGGCAATTAATATATGAACCTTATCATCTTTGTCTTTTCTCAATTTAACTAAAGCATTAATATGTGTTGATTCTCCACTTCCTGTGAATCCACAGCCATGTAAGAAGAAACTCATACCAATTCCTTTATAAACATCTTTTTTAGCATATTCAATTTTCTTACGTTTATAGTCAGATACTTCCATACCTTTTTCAATCATTTCTTTCATTATTATAGGATCTCTAAATGTCCCTTGAGTAGATGTAGAATCACCTTGTTTAGATAAGTATTTTAATCTTAACTCTAATGGGTCTACATTTATTTCTTTCGCTATGTGGTTGATAAACATTTCTACAGCAAATAACATCTGAGGAGCACCAAACCCACGGTATGCACCATTAGGTACAGTGTTAGTTATGAATACATCTCCATTTACTGCAAGATTATCAATTGTATATGCACCAGAACAAGCGATTAATGCACGAGAAAGAACAACTCCACTAAGTCCAGTGTTTGCACCTGCATCTATTCCTACATTTGATTTAAATGCTAGGATTTCATTGTCTTTAGATATTGCTGCTTCCATATGTATCTTAGAAGGATGTCGTTTTGTAGTAACTTCCATATCTTCTTCACGTTCATAAATCATTTTAATAGGTTTACCAATTTTTTTAGCAGCAACTGCTAGCTGAGTAGTAATTAAAGAAGGAAATTCTTCCTTACCTCCAAAAGCTCCACCTACAACTGCTTGAATAACTGTTACTTCGCTATCTTCAGCATTTAATGCTTGAAGTACTGCGTTTTTAACATAATATGGACATTGTATCGATCCAGTTAGAATAACTTTTTTGCCTTCAACCTCAACTACCATACCTTGAGGTTCTATATACAACTGTTCTTGGTACCCTGTAACATAATCAAATTGTACTACTTTATCAGCATTCTCAAAAGCGCTCTTAGCATCACCTTTTACAAAGTTATAATTGATTATACTATTAACATATCCGTACTCAGGAGTTTCTTCAACATATTCAATGTTAATGTTCTTAACTAAATCAGCAATAATAATTTTTTCAGGTCCAACTACAAGCAAAATTGGTTCACCATAATATGTAACATTTTCCTCAGCAAATATTGGCTGATCATCGAAAATCATTTTAACAATATTTGGTCCAGGAATATCTTTATAATCTACTATAGTATAATTTTCTGGCAGTTTTGGAAAAGTAATTTTCTTAATTTTACCTTTAGGAATAGTACTCCTAACAGTTTTAGCATAATACATACCGGGTATTTTAATATCACTTACGTATAAAGCGCTACCCTTAGATTTTTCTTCGTTGTCTATTTTTAAAACTGAAGTGCTAATATCTTTCATTATTTCTACCTCCTTATAAATTGTAAAATAACCGTTTCATTGAACCGCACATCAAAATTATTATGTATATCCTTAAATCATCAAATATGAATATTCTTTGATTACAGTATCGATAATTATTGCAACTTCTTTTGATACAGTTTTATCTCCAACTGTATAAATAAATACTTTTCCTTCTTCATCGCGAACTTTAAATTTGTTTTCGCTTAAAGGAAGAAATCCAACATTAGTTGAATCTACAAAATCATGTTCGGTCCAAAACAATGTAATTTTATCTTTATATGGACGACCACCATGAGGACAGAAAGTACCACAGTTCCCACATTCATTACACATACCATCAATATGAATAATTTGTTGTTTTTGGTCGAACAAATCAGACCCAACATTAATGCTTATATTTGCTCTGTTTGGACAAACATCTTCACATATATCACAAACTTGATCACATGTTAAACAACGTAATCCGTCAAGTTTCGCTTCTAATCTTTCTTGTAAAGTACCTTTTTTATCATATAATGCATCCTGGTCTTCAAGAACAGTTACTTTAACAAAATCATTACTTAGTCCTAATTTATTCAAGACATCTATTGCTATAAGTTTACCATCTGCAATAGCTTTAACAATTGTTTTTGCTCCAGCTTTACCGTCTCCAGCTACATATACATTTTCTACTGAAGTTTCATTTTGATCATTTATTACTGGATATCCCCAATCATTTAATGCGATATTATTATTTACGTAAGCAGTTTTATCTACTTTCGTTCCTATAGCATTGATGTAAGTATCACAATCCATTGTAAATGTTTCATCTGTTGTTATAGCTTTATTATTAACTAATTCATTTTTGACACAAGTTAACGTTTTCCCATCAAAATCTACAGGAGATGTTAAAAACTTGATAACAACACCATCTTCAGTAGCTAATCTGAGTTCTTCACTAGTAACTGGCATAACTTCTCTAATTCGACGATAAATCAATGTAACATTTTCAACACCAGCAGTATGTTTCGCACTTCTAGCGCAGTCCATTGATACATCACCACCACCAACTACTACAACATTTTTACCAAGATCTAATGTTAAGTTATTTTCTTTAGATTTTCCTAAAAAGTCCAACGCTTCATAAGCTAGTTCTTTACCAGTTTTTAAAGGATTGAATCCTTTTAACCAAGATCCAATTGCAATTACAACATAATCGTAGTCTTTTTTCAGTTCATTAACATCAAAATCAGCAGCAACATTGAAATGGAAATTAACTCCGGCAGATACTGCCAAATTATAATCTCTCATAATTGCTTCTTTAGGAATTCTGAATTCAGGAATTACAAATGTTACAACACCCATTGGTCTATCACGTTTTTCAAATACATCAACATGTACACCATTACGTCTTAGGAACAATGCAGTTGCAGTTCCTCCTACACCAGCACCTATAACAGCTACTTTTTTCGCAGTTTTAAGCTCACTGATTTCTGTTTCTTTGATAAAGTTATCTTGGGCAGCTAACACTGCTACATTTTTGACGGCTCTTATTGATAGACTTTCGTCGTAATCAACTCTTGTACAAGCACTTTGACATTGATGATCACAAATAGTACCAGTAATTGCAGGTGCTGTGTTGTCAATTGAAATAACATCAAATGCTTCTTTATATTTTCCTTCAGAAACTAGTTTTAAATATTCTGGAATTTGTTGTTCTATTGGACATCCAACATCAGTTGAATTACATGGCGATTTAAAACAATCGAATAAAGGTAATACTGATTTAGATTTTCTTGAACCAATATCTCGCATATATTTATTGTTGTATTTACTAGTTGGTAACCCTTCAACAAGTGCTGAAAGCTTATCAATATTTGTTTGCTTAATTCCACCATCTAATAATGGTTCGCAAATCTCAGCCATTTGTTTAAGTCTTTCATATCCACCAGGTTTAAGTATTGTAGTACATACAGTAACTGGTCGAATACCTGTTTCAAAGATTGCTTTAATATTTAAAGCATCGGCACCACCAGAATATGATAATGGCATATTACCATCAAAAGCTTTTGTTAGTTGTTGTGCTAAACTGATACTTAATGGGAATAAAGCACGTCCTGACATATACATTTCTTCACCAGGAAGTTCATCTCTTTTGATTTGCACAGGAAAAGTATTTGTTAGTTTCAATCCAAATATCAATCCTTTTTCTTTTGCTAATTTCTGTAAATTTGTAAACATTGGGATTGCATCTTTCCATTGTAAATCATCATTGAAATGATGTTCATCAAATGATAAATATTCATAACCTAATTGATCTAACATATTTCTAGTATAATCATAACCTAATAATGTAGGATTACATTTCACATAAGTATGCATCCCTTTTACTGTAACTAGATGTTCAACTATTGATTTAATTTCCTCAGGAGGACAACCATGCATAGTAGAAATCGTAATACTTGGAGAAACATTCCCCTTGATATTTTCAACATCCTGAACAGTAACATTATCAAAACTATCAATGTTTTCTATTAAGTATTGTTTACTTTCATTCCAAACTTTAGTGTTCGTTGCATCAAGCATATCGTTGATAAAAGAATCGATTTTAGGTGTTTTGATTCCTTCTAATGTATATCCTACAGAGATATTAAAGATAAAATCTCTTATGTCAGAAACACCCAATTCTTTAGCCACAACATGAATTGCAAGCCAAGCTTTAATATATTCATCACGAGCTTCTACAACTTTTAATTCTGTAGACCATTCTACATTATACCCTTCGTCTTCGACATTAATACAAGGTCTTGGGATACATGCTGCTAATTCATCACCATCCATAATTTGAACTGTCTTTAATTCCATAAATCTTGCGCCAGCTAAATATGCGGCGATTATATTTTGAGCTAACTGAGAGTTTGGTCCAGCTGCAGGTCCAACTGGTGAACTGATTTTGTCACCAAACATCTCAATAGTGTTTCCAGATGTATTTTTATAAAATTTATTCTCGCGAATACCAAAAATAGATTTCTCGTTTTGATATTCAGTTTTCATCCATTCAATTAGTTTTCCGAATGGAATTGGTCTCATCTCTGCACTCATTATTTATCTTCTTTCCGAATATTGGTCCACAATTTATTCGCGTATTTTTTAGCTTCTCTATATTTTTTTGTTAACTCATCTGAAACTTTATAGTTATCAACAAGTTTTACACCTTTACAAAATACATTATCAGGTTTAAAACTATTGAACATTCCAAAGAATAAATGTCCAAGTGCATTGTCACTATTTAAATCAGTAGGAGCGATATAAGGAACAGTTAGTAAATCTCCACTATATCCAACTTCTATTCTACCAAGTTTTGTGCCCATAATTGCATTAACATAATCATATGTATTATTAATTATTTCATATAAATCTCCCAAACCAAATCCAAGTGGAGATTCGTCTTTTAAATGCATAGCGTAATAAAGTGATAAATACTCACTAGTAATTGATGATGCAATTCCGTCATTCCCAATAATTACAGGAATCCCTTTTTCTCTAAATCTTTTGTAATCAGGTAACCCTACACTATTATTCATGTTACTAGTTGCGTTTAACGCAATTACACATTTTCTTTTCTTAATAATATCTAACTCTTCATCTGATATATAAAGTGCATGAGTAATAATTGAATTTTCGTTTAGAAGACCATGGCGGTCTAATCTTTCAATTACTCTTTCGTTATATTGACTTAAACTATCTTCTTGATCCATTATGCTTTCTGCAACATGGATATGTATTGGATTGTTTTTAATTACTTTACTAATTTTTGTAAGTGTGTCTTCGCTTAGAGAAAGTGATGCATGTAGTCCAAACAAACCTCTAGCTTCATTTGAATGGTTATCTTCGATAAATGATAGGTTCTCTTTTAAACATGCGTCAACATCAAATCTATCACTAGTCTCGAAACAAAATATTCCTCGAAGTCCTGCATCATTTGTAACTGCTTGTTTCAATTGATTTAGAGAACCTTCAATGTCAACACCACTCGCGTGATGGTCTATTAAAGTAGTAACTCCATTTTTCATAAAATCAGTTGCGCTAACAATACCACTGTAATAATTCATTTCATTATCTAGTTTACGATCTAATTTCCACCACATTTGATCAAGAATCTCTTGAAAATTAGTTGCGCTAAATGGAAGAATTAGTCCTCTAGCAAAAGTTGAATAAATATGTGTATGTCCAACTACCAAACTAGGAGTTACTAAATGATCAGTACAATCAATAATATTGTAGTTATCATCTTTAAAGTCACTCATATTTCCAACTTCTAAAATAGTCTCATCAAAAATAACATATCGATCTTCACCAAACTTGTTAAAATCATATGTCTTTGCGTTTATAAAAGCATTTTTCATATTTTTTTCCTCCATTATTTAATGTATTTACCAATACCGCCTAAAAACTCACCATTCTTAACAATAAATTTTCCGCGTGATATTGTACTTAGTATTTCACCATAACTTTTGACTTGTTCGTATAAATTGTAATCACATTTAGAATGATTTTTATTTAATAACGTTTCTTTTCTATCCATAATAAAGAAATCTGCGTCACTGCCTACTTTAATTATTCCTTTTCTAGGGAATAATTTATGTACTTTCGCTACATTTTTCGTCATTTTTTTAATCACAGGGATATTAAATAAACCATTCATTACTAAAAACGAATGCTCTACTCCTCCAATTCCAAGAGGCATACCTTGTAATAACTTTTGATTTTTAAGTGTGCTTGTAAAAGTACAATGATCTGTTCCAATTGTGTAAACAGAATCAATATTACTAATAAGTTCTTTAACTTCTTTTTCACTTCTTAGTGGTGGTGCCATCGTATATAAATATCCATTATCTTTTTGAAGTACGCTGTTATCAAAAGTGAAATAATGAGGACAACTTTCAACAAAGAAAGTTTTATTTAAGATGTCTCCATACAACATTTTTAAAGCAGTTAAAGTTTTACCACTACTTAGATGCACCATATATAATGTCCCACCAAAGCGTTTATTAAACTCAGCCAATTTCAAAGCTTCACTTGTTTCGCTTTCTGTAGGTCTAGCAATAGGCAAATAACTATAACTGTGGTCAAGGCTAGGTAAAATCATTTCATCATTCTCAATGTGTGCAAGCACAATAAAATCCTTTTCCTTTGAAAGTTCTAAAAACTCAATAATCTCTTGATCATAGGTTCTTCTATCTGAATCAGAATAAGTTGTGAATAACTTCACGCTTTTTATTCCAAGTTCTTCCATCTTAAGAACAATTTCAAGCACATTACCCTTCGGGTTCATTACTGTTGCATGGAATTTGTAATCAACAACAGAATCTTTTGCTTCTTCCATTCTCTTATAAAAAGCAGTTTCTAAATCTTTTGCGTTTGATACGGGCTCTAAGAAGTCAATAAATGTTGTAACTCCACCATATGCTGCAGCTTTACTTCCACTATAGAAATCATCAAGAGAACTAATTTTCCCTAAATCCAATGCAAAATGAACGTGAGGATCGATGATGCCTGGTAATAAAAAGTTTTTATTACCTTCGAAAATTTCTTTTGATTCAAATAATTTATTCCAATTACTATCTGTTTGAATCGCAGAAATTAATCCGTCTTTAACAAAAATATTTCCGAACTCAAGTTCATCAAATTCATTCATGAACATTACATTTTTAATTGCTAAATCATTCATATAATCACATCCTAATTAATAAAGTTTGCTAAGACAAATCGATTGATCTGTCCTAGCAATTTATCTTTGTCTAATTTAATTATTTTTTTGCTTCATTAGCTAAAATACCAGCTAATATTTTTTCAGGAGTTATTGGTAAAGATTGGATTCTAACACCAACTGCATTGTAAACAGCATTAGCTATCGCAGCTGGAGGTGTATCGATTCCGATTTCCCCAACAGATTTTGCACCAAATGGTCCAGATTCTTCATAACTTACAGCAAATTCCGTAGTTAATTTGTGTATTTCTTTTCTTGTAGGGATATGATAGTTAAGGAAATCACTAGTTATTAATTTACCTTTAGTTGTATATAAAACTTCTTCATATACTGCCATACCAATACCTTGAACAATTCCGCCTTCAACTTGTCCACGTGCAAGCATAGGGTTGATTGTAGTACCACAGTCAACAACACTTACATAGTCTAATATTTCAAGTTCTCCAGTTTCAGTGTCTACTTCTATTTCAACAAATCCAGCCATAAATGGTGGAGGTGATTTTACACCGTAATAACTATTAGTTACTTGAAGTTGTTTTTGGTCTTCATTGTAATATAAACGATTAGATAAGGCTTTTAATGTAATTTCCTTGTCTATGCCTTTAAGAACAACACCATCATAATCAATGTCTTCTACTGTACAACCAAGTACTTTTGCACCTTCAACTAAAATCATTTTTCTCATATCCATAGCTGCTTTATAAACAGCATTACCAGATACATATGTAGTACTTGATGCATATGCACCAACATCATATGGAGTTAAATCTGTATCTGATGAATAAGGTATTACTTTATCCAGTGTAGTTCCAAGTGCTTCAGCTGCTATTTGAGCTAAGATAGTATCACTACCTTGTCCAATATCAGTTGCACCAATCATTAAATTGTAAAATCCATCGTCATTTAATTTAACAGTCGCAGCTGCCATATCAATAAATGGAATACCAGAACCTTGCATAGCAATTGCCATACCCACACCTTTAACTTTTGAACCTTCAGATTTAACACGTGGGTATTTAGTTTTCCAGTCTATTAATTCTAGTCCACGAGTTACACAGTACTCAAGCTCACATGATTCCATGTTCATTGCGGTACCTTCAGTACCTTCACCCATAATTGCGAATATTGGAGAAGTTTCATCTTTAAGTATCATATTTTTTTGTCTAAATTCAATTGGATCCATTCCTAATTTTTCACATAACATATCTATAGCACTTTCAATTGCAAAGTTACCTTGAATCGCACCATATCCACGATATGCTCCACCAGGAGTTTTATTTGTATAAACTGTTTCACCATAAAAGGCAACAGAATCTACTTTATTATAAAGTGGTAATACTTTACTACCAGCAACCATGAATACAGTTAATGCATGTTCACCGTAAGCTCCAGTATCACTTAATAAATGACAATCTATAACTTTTAAAGTACCATCTTTCATAGCACCAAGTTTAATATCAAAACGCATTGGATGTCTACTAAAACTAGACTCGAATACTTCTTTTCTTGTATACATCATTTTTGCTGGTTTACCTGTTCTGATTGTTACTGTACAAACAAGTAACTCACCATGGATTTGTTGTTTCCCTCCAAAACCACCACCAACACGTGGTTTAATTACTCTTATTCTTGATAGTGGAAAGGCAAGAGCTTGAGAAATTATTCTTCTAACATGATATGGAGTTTGAGTTGAAGTGTAAACAACTAATCTATTTTGGTAATCCATTCTTGCATTAACAGTATGAGGTTCCATTGCTGCATGTGCTTGAGCATGTGTATAGAATGACTCTTCTAAAATAATATCAGACTCAGCTAAAGATTTAGGAACATCTCCAACATTCATATCATACCCAGAAGCTTTATTTCTCTTAGGTTCAAAACCAATTGGGAATTGTTCAAAAACTTCAGGTTCTGGATGAATTATTGAAGCGTTGTCTAAAGCAGTTTCAAAATCTAAAACTGGTTCAAGAACTTCATATTCAACATCAATTAGTTTCATCGCAGCTTCACATGTTTCTTCATCAATTGCAGCTATCGCAGCTACTTCATCTCCGATATATCTAACTACATTATCTAAAACAAATTTATCATATGGTGATGGTTCAGGATATCCTTGCCCTGCTCTTGTATGTGGTCTTCTTTCAAAGTCTTTGTAAGTTAATATTAATTCTACACCTTCAAGCGCTTCTGCTCTCAAAGTATCAATTTTAACGATTTTTGCATGAGGATGGGGACTTCTTAATACTTTTACTATTAAAGAATTTGGATCTGCTAAATCGTCAGTATAACCAGGACGACCCATCATTAAGCCTTTACCATCTACAGATGGATTAAGATTATTTACAACTTTCATTTTTTACAGTCCTCCAAGTAACTTCTAATAGCTATATGTTGAGCTTGGTAACCTGTACATCTACAAAGGTTCCCTACTAGATATTCTTTTATTTCGTCATCAGTTGGATTTTCTAATTCTTTTGTCATAGCATGAACAGTTACAGCCATTGCTGGATTACAATATCCACATTGATCCGCACCTTCAGCCCCAAAAAATCCACTTAATTTTTCTGTCTCTTTTTGAATTCCTTCAACAGTGGTAACTTCATGTCCTTCTGTTTTAGCTGTCAATAAACTACAAGATTTAACAGGTTTTCCATCAAGCAAAACTGTACAAACACCACAACTTGAATTGTCACATCCTTTTTTAACACTTAAATAATTGTTAGCTCTAAGAGTATCTAACAAAAATTCGCCCGGTTTAATATCAAATACTTTTTTGTATCCATTCACTAATACATTAACTTTCATTATTTGCTCACCTCTCTTAGTCCACGTTTAATATATGCCATAGAAATATTACGACGATATTCTTCGCTTGCTTTACTGTTAGTTCCAAATTTAAGTTCTTCTCCAGCTTTTAAAGCCGCTTCTAAAATAACTTCTTCAGTAATTTCTTTAGCTCCATTTACTAAATTCATTGCTTCAACTGCAAACTTAGCTAAACTAGGTCTTGCACCTACAGCAATTTTGACTTTGTCATTTTGTCTACTAACCGCTACATTCACAACTGCAAAATCTAGACTTGATTTTTTCATTGCATGAAAGTAACCTTGGCCTTTTTCTTTTTTAATAATAAGTTTTACCAATATATCTATTGAACGGTCTTTACTTACTAGAAAATCTTCTAATGACATTATTCCCTTTTTATAAAATTCAAGTTCTACATTCATTGCCAACAACGGAGTTAAAACGTCTGAAAAAGAAGATTTTCTAATAACATTTCCTCCAATAGTTGCTTGGTTTCTAATCGATACACCCATAATACCACTTATCGCTTTAGTTAACATTCCATTATAATGTCCTAATAATCCTTCTTGTTTCTCAATTTGTCTCAAAGTAGTCATACATCCAATTTCAAAAGTATCTTTAGTTTCAACTATTTGATCCAGTCCTAAATTCCCTAAATCAATTGCTGTACTAATTTCTTTTGAAGATAATTTTAGCCATGCGCCACCAGCGACAATAGTATTTTGTTTGTTTTCATTTAACATGTTATAAGCTTCTTCTAATGAACTTGCAAAATGATAGTTATTAATCTTCACAATATCAATCCTCTTTTCTTTCTGTTTTTAGTTTGGAATAATCATTAACTGTGTCGATGTCTTTGAGTATTCCTTCATCATTTGTAATTACATTTGTTATTTCATATTTGTTTCTAAACAGTTTTAAATTTGAATCATCATTTTCTGATAGAAGGTCACTAATTAATTCTTTGGAAATAAATAATGGATGTCCACGAAGGTTATTGAATGTTGGAACTCTAATTACTCCTTTTGCATTTAATACTTTCTTATATGTTGATTTTTTTATCAATGGGTAGTCTCCAGGAGTTAAGAAGAAATCGTCATTAATTTCACTTACACCCTTTTTTACAGAACTAAACATTCCTTGACTGTAATTCTCATTTCTCACAACAACAACTTTTTCAAAATCTTGTACTACTTTTAAAGTGTCTTCGTGATAATGTCCAGTGACAACAATTACTTTGGTGCAACTTTCTTGCATCGCAATAATTGCATGTCTAATTATTTCTATGTTTTTATACTTTAAAACCATCTTATTGCTCTTAGCACGACTAGAATATCCTCCAGCTAAGATAATTCCTGTTGCCATATTATTATCTCTCCCTTCAAACGCTTACATATGGGTATAAAAAAATATCTTTATTATTTCAAAAAATATTCTATCCCGAAATCTCTTAATTTAGCGCTTGATTAAATTCAAAGTAAAAAAATTCGTTACTTATTATATATTAATATATATTATATCATAATATGGGACTTTTCTCCATATGTTTTTGCCTTAAAAACCCATTTTATAATATAATTTTTCCAAATAAAAAGAGCATAACTATGCTCTTTATTACAATCTATTTTCTGTAGCTTACTAAGTTTTCTCCCTCTAATCTAAACAAAGTCCATTCATTTTGTGGAGTTGCCCCGAATTTTTTGTAAAAATCTATAGCATTTTTATTCCAATTCAAACATGACCACTCAAATCTAGCACATCCATTTTGAATTGCTTGATTTGCTAAATACATCAATGTTTTTTGACCATAACCTTTATTTCTAGACTCTTCTACTACAAATAAGTCTTCTAAATATAAGCTTGGTTTACCTTCAAATGTCGAAAAAGTATAGAAGTATAAACAAAACCCTATTTTTTTACCTTCTACTTCTAAGAAAAGAACCTCAGCATAGTTGTTATCAAATATACTTTTTTCTATCATTGAAGTAGTTGTAACTACTCTATCCTCTAGTTTTTCAAAAACTGCAAGATCTTTTATAAAACCATAGATATCGGAACTCTCTTCTCTTACTGCTTTTCTTATTACCAATTCAATCATTGAATCACCATCCACGTTTTTTTTATATTACTAATACTAACATAATTAAATAAATTTTCCCAAATAAAAAAGCTAGATTAACTAGCTATTTATTTACTCAATTCTTCTTTTTCTAATTTCTTAAGAAAATCAGATAATTGTTGTTCTGGTATAAATCCTACATTTTGACCTAGTACTTCATTTCCTTTAAAAAATAATAATGTAGGAACACTAGATACTTGATATTCTCTTGCTTGTGGATGCTCATTTGCATCAGCCGCAATAAAGACTACGTCTGATAATTCTTCAGATACAGCCAAATTTTCAAAAATTGGTTTTAACATTTTACATGGTGGACAAGTTGTTGTTGCGAATTTAACGATACCTATTTGCCCCGCTTTTAAATGGTCTTGTACTGTTTCATTTGCTTTAAGTTCTATTAACATTTTTTTCTCCTCTAATAAATTATTTTATTTATAATTATATTTTATTATATTATATTATTTATTTCAAGTGTTTTGCACTAAATAAATAAAAAAAGTTACTAAAATTTCTTAGCAACTTTTTCAAATAGTTTTTTAATTAATTAAATTACTCGATAATTTCTTTTTTTTCAGTTAGCAAGCTTACAACAACTACTGCTATGAAACTTAATGGAACACTTATTACAGCAGGATTATTAATTGGCATTGGTGCTGCAACATCAACTAAATGATATACACTATCAAATGTTTTCTGCGACAAAAGTATAATTGTCATTGAACTCACTAATCCAATTCCAATTGACCAAATAATCCCTTTTGCTGTAGTTCTTTTCCAGAATAGCACCATAATTATTGCAGGTAAATTTGCACTAGCAGCAACAGCAAATGCCCACCCTACTAAATATGACACATTCATTCCTTTAAATAATATACCCAAAATCATTGCAATAACACCTACAACAACTGCAGTTATTTTACCAGCAAAAACTTTTTGTTTTTCAGTCATTTCAATTTCCATAAATCGATCCATTATATCATGTGCAACTGCACCACTCGAGGCAACTATTAATCCGCTTACCGTACCTAGAACTGTTGCAAATGCAATTGCTGAAATAACAGCAAATATCCAAATTCCAAACGTTCTAGCAAGTAATGGGGCACTCATATTACTATTTGCTAAATCTATAGCCCCATTTACCATAGCGCCAAGACCCATAAACATTGTCAAAATATAAAAGAACCCAATTGAAACAATCGCTACAATAGTAGATTTCCTCGCTGCAGCTGGACTTGAAACCGTATAATATCTAATTAAAATATGAGGAAGTCCTGCAGTTCCAAGGAACAATGCTAACATTAATGAAACAAAATCTAATTTATCCCAAAAAGTTGCTCCCTTTTCTGCATCAACTTTGAATTGAATTCCAGGTGTTAAAACATCAGCACCATCAACTTCGTTTTGATAATAAATACTAATGATTTTATCGCCTTCAGTTACTACTTCTTTTTCCCACATAACAACTTTACCATCTCGAATTGCTTCAATAAATTCAAATATGCCTAGTGGCCCTGTATCTCCATCAACACTTCCATTAACTTCACTCATATGGCCAACTAAGAAAAACTGCGAATCATCTCTAGGAGCTCCATTAAATAATGTTTCTTCTCCTGATTCTTCAGTAATAAATAGTGTTTCTTTTAAAATCATATTTTCAGTGTCAACTTCCCATATAGTTTCTTTAGAATCTACAAACATTCTTATAAACCAATACCCATCATCTTTGATTGTATCAATTGTATTCGTTGACAGAGTATACGAATCATCACTCAAGGTAATTGTATCACCAGTAATGTTGCTTATTTCTAATTCAACAAAAATATGGTAATCAGCATCATTACTAGTAGGAGTTGTACTTATCCCCTTATTTAAAATCATTATTGTAAGTATTACACTAAATATGATCAGCAATGAACCTTTTAAAAACTGGACATATGTTGTACTTGCCATTCCTGCTGTTGCTACGATGAATATGACGATAGATCCAACCATTAATACTCCTGCCCAATAAGGGATTCCTAGTAATGGTTCCACTAATGATCCTGCTCCAACCATTTGTGGTATTAAGTAAAACATTGAAACAATCAACGTACTTAATGCCGCAAAAAATTGGATACCTTTAGAATTGAATTTCGAATCTAATGCATCAGTAAATGTATATTTTCCAAGTTTCTTCATTGGCTCAGCAACAACAAATAACGCTACTATCCATCCTGATAAGTATCCAATAGAATATAAAAAACCATCATATCCAGCTATGCTTATCATTCCACAAATACCAAGGAATGAGGCCGCACTTAAATAATCACCCGCAAAAGCTATTCCATTTACACCCCAATGTATATTACCTCCTGCTTTAAAATAACCATCAGCAGATTTAGCTTTTTTACCAAAATAAAAAGAAATAAATAAAACAAATGCAACAATAAACAAGAAA
>Ga0307989_1000575_pt1 | contig 23337 bp, 20 predicted proteins | sample EllFjometagen185_FD_203164 | JGI IMG/M metagenome (GOLD analysis project Ga0307989, IMG submission 203164) | Marine microbial communities from Ellis Fjord, Antarctic Ocean - #185 | ecosystem: Environmental > Aquatic > Marine > Unclassified | place: Southern Ocean | collected 2014-10-08 | reverse complement strand
TTCAAGTTTTCATCCTTTTTGAGTGCAGCTGTCACCCAATTAATTAAGTCATCAAAATCATATCCGCCTCGTTTTGCCAATTTGTCCTCGTATACTTCCCAGAGTTCAGAGAATTCCTGCATACGGGCGAGTCGATTTTCTAGTTTCTCCCGTTCAGCCGGTTTTTCATCTCCGGGGCTGAAGTTCTTATATTTTCTCTGGTAATAATTTTTTTCATCGGCCTCCCAGAGTTTTCTCTCTTCAGGAATCAAATCTCGAAGTTGAGCAGGGGAGACGTGTTCGCGTTTCAAGTTTGAAATAGCAGAAACGACATCATATTGATTGGATAATTCATCATAAATTGGACGGAAATATTTCCAGTGTTTTGCCTTCACTGAGTCACGGTAGGCGAGCGCCTTCATGAGATCATCAGCGAGTTCGCGCCCGGCTTTTTGTTTCTCAAATTTCAACGGATATTCCGCCATAATCATTTCGGAAAACCCATGAAAGGTGCAGATAGTGACTTTGTGCGCCTCTTTCCCAATTTTATTAAACAATCGTTCTCGCATCTCGACAGCGGCAGCATTGGTAAACGTAAGACACAAAATATTATCCGCCTTGGCGTCCGTTTTTTGTAAAATATGTCCGATACGTGCCGTGAGCAGATGAGTCTTCCCCGTTCCGGGTCCAGCAAGTACGAGCACAGGTCCAAATACTGTTTCTACAGCTGTTCGTTGTGCGTCGTTCAATTCTTCTAGGAAATCTATCATCGGGGAGAGTATAACTGTTTTGCGTAAAATTTGAAAATCTCTACACTCCGCCCATGAAGGAAAAAACGGCCTTTTTGGGAACGCAGGGGATTCGAAAGTTATTATTTAGTATGTCTGCACCAGCTATCATTGGAATGCTAGTTATCGCTTTATACAACGTTGTAGACACGATTTTTATTGGACAAGCAGTAGGCACTCTTGGGATTGCAGCAGTATCTGTTTCCTTTCCATTGCAAACAATGTTTTTCGCGATAGCTCTTTCTATTGGAGTAGGGGCGGCTTCGGAAGTATCACGGAATATAGGAGCCAATAAACAAAAAGAAGCAGAACGCATTCTCGGCGTAGCAATGTGGCTCGTTTTGGTAGGAAGTGGAGTTCTTCTTCTTGGTGGATTATTCCTCTTAGAACCGATTCTAAGAGCTTCTGGGGGGAATTCAGAAGTAATGTCTCTAGCGAGTGAATATACGCGTGTTATTTTATACGGAGCTCCCTTTTTGGTTGCATCAATAGTCGGAAATAGTCTGGTTCGATCAGAAGGAAATGCGAAATTAGCAATGATGGTTATGGTGGTCGGAGGTTTGACGAATTTATGTCTTGATTGGCTCTTTTTATTTCCTTTAAACATGGGAATTGCGGGTGCAGCGTGGGCAACTTCTATCGCGCATGTTGTTTCTTTTTCTCTCCTTATTCCATATTTTTTCTTGGGGAAAAGTGCGGTGCCACTTTTGTGGAAGAATATCCAGTGGCACTGGGGAAGTGTCAAAAAAATAATGACGGTTGGTTCAGCCTCGTTTATGCGAGAAGTTTCATTTGTACTCGAAATGGTTGTACTCAATCATGTTCTTATTTCCTTGGGAGGAAGTGTCGCGTTGGCGGCTATTGGGATTATGATGCGTTTGGCGATGATGGTGTTGATGCCTATTTTTGGAATTATCCAGGGCATGCAGCCTATTGCCGGGTATAATTTTGGGGCACGTAATTTTTCACGAGTAAAAGAGGTATTTGTAAAAGCTCTTTTGTGGGCGACAGGGTTATCAGTTGTTGCTTTTTTTCTTTTGTATTTTGCATCTGATTTTTGGGTGGGATTATTTACAAAAGATGGTTCTCCAGAACTCATTACCATGGCAACGGAGGGATTACGGTGGATGGTGCTGGCATTTGCTGTAGTGGGAGGACAATCTGTTATCGGAGGACTCTATCAAGCGCTTGGATTTGGCAGACAATCATTGATTCTTTCGTTATTACGTCAGGTCATTTTTCTGGTTCCATTGGTGTTAATTTTAAGTCACTTTTTTGGTTTACAAGGTGTCTGGTGGTCGTTTCCCCTGGCAGAAGTTGCTACGACAATTGTGGTGGTAATCATGGTTTTTTATGATAGGGAAAAGTTAGGACTACGAGCAGTTTCGTGAAAAAAAGTTGCCAGAGAAAAAAGATTAAGTAAACTCCTAGCGCTCACCGCGGAGGGGTGGCAGAGTGGTCGAATGCACCAGTCTTGAAAACTGACGTGCCGGCAACGGTACCGAGGGTTCGAATCCCTCCTCCTCCGCCAGAAACAACTAACTTTATCAGAGGTTAGTTTTTTTTTCTTGGCTCAGGTTGGTGAGGAGTTTGTGCGAGAGGATTTATTATTTTCTTTGAAATTTTTTTTGCCTCTCTCTTAAAAAGACATTAGAGTTGAATTATTCATAAAAAAGAAAAAATGATCTTGAAATTTCTTGATATTCTTCGGATTGTATCAGTATGTGTGGCATTCTTTTTTGGATACCAAATAGGGTTTACCAATGGTTACGATCCAGTGGCACAACTTCATTTTATGATTCCTATTATAATTTTAGCTATTGCTGGAATTTCTGGATTTGAAGGAATATTTTTTGCAAAAGCATCTGCTGCATTAAAAGGGTTTGAAAAGGGAAGTAATTATCAGCGACAGTCTGCAATTGCGCTTTTGTCTTATGCTATGGGCGCGCTTTTGGTGTATATATTGAATTGGGGAATAAGAGCGGAATTAACAATCCTATTTGTGTTTTTGTTTTTCTTCTTTTTTTCCGGGATCAATCATGCTGTAGATGCACTCAAACAAAAAAATTATGCATGGCAAAATATAAACCGACCTTTTATTACACTTTTGATGATAGGGGGAATGATATATCCCATTGTGATGGCATTAAAAACTCTTTCATAAGCATTTGAAATAGTTAGGTGGATAGTATGAACGGGAGAAAAGAATGCCTTGTTTTTCTGTGATGTGCGTTTTATATATTTCTTCAGAGTTTTTTAGAAAAACTCTTGCATACAAAAAATATTTTTGTATCATCTCCAAGTAAAATTTGGGCGATTAGCTCAGCTGGCTAGAGCGTCTCGCTTACACCGAGGATGTCACAGGTTCGAGTCCTGTATCGCCCACCATCTTTTACTCCTAAGAATGAAAAAGCTTTTTTTATTGGCAATCATTATTTTTACATTGTCTGGATGTACAGTGACCAAAACTCCAGAGCTACATTCTCGAATGCTTGAGACATCAACAGTTCAAAATTTTGAAGGAAAGCCTTCTGTGATTGTTTTTGGAGGAACCTATTGTCCTCATTGTGTGAAAGCTATTCCACAATTTAAATCGAATGTGTGGGATATGTATAATGAAAAAGCAAATTTATGGGTAAATGTTATTGATCAGAAAAAGTTTGATGTAGAAGAAGTTGCTCAGGGATTTAATCCCAATCTTACTTTTGAAAAAATAGCACTTCGTGAGTGTAATCTTGTTCCCTCATGGGTCGTGCTTGATGAGAAATTTTCTCCAGTACTTTCTTCATGTGGCGGAGAAAAAGCTATGGAAGATATACTTATAAAGCTTTCAGAGTTGGTGAAATAATTGAAACCTTTTATTTTTTACTTTTTTTCTGCGCAAGTAATTCCTCAGGATTGGTGGTAATAACCTGATCTTCTCCAGGAGATGCAACAATTTGAATAGCTACATGTTGATTTCCTGCAAAGAATAATCCTTGTCCGACTTTTGAGTTTAACAAAAGCGCGGTTTCTTGTTCGGTGAGATCAAATACCTTTTTCAATCGTTCCGTTGCGACCGGTGCTTGTCGAAGCAAAAGCTGCAATGAGGAGTTGGTAATAATTGGTTTTCCCCATGGAGAATCAAGAAAGTCTTCCACATCTTGTGTGATAGTCGTAACTCCGAGGTAGTATTTACGTGCTCGTTTTACGAGTCCATGGAGGAATCGTCCAGAGTCTTCATGTTGTACGATATTCCAGGCCTCATCTACAACGAGGAGTCGACGTTTTAATTCAGAACGAACTTTATTCCAAATGAAATTCAACAATATATACATTGAAATTGGACGAAGTTGATCTTCCAAATCTCGAATACAAAAGGTTACAAGTCCAGACTCGAGATTCACATTTGTTTGATCTGAGAAAAGACCAGAAAATGTTCCTTCGGTAAATCGTTCTAATCGCACAGCGAGTTCTCGTCCACCTTCAAGGGATTCAAGTACATTTTTCAAATCTTTCATTGTTGGCATTTCCAACTCATGCGGATTTTTTGTATCCTGAGTAATACCCTTCAATTCGTAGGATTGCAAAATAGCGCGATCCATAAGTCCTTGTTCTACAGGAGTTAAATTTCCGAGCATCAAATTCATCAACCCAGACAGGTTAATTGCTGCTTCACGAAGTGATTCTCCAGGTTTTTCTTCTTTTGAAAAAGTAGCAGGGAGATCAAATGGATTAATACGTTGATCAGAGTTTAATGAAATATTTATATATGTTCCACCAACAGTTTTGGTCAATGTCTCATACTCATTTTCTGGATCAAGAATAATCACATCAGTTCCCATCATGAGAGACCGTAATACATCGAGTTTCACAGCATATGATTTACCAGCACCAGATTTCGCAAACACCACTTGGTTGGCATTTTCTAGTTTAAATCTATCAAAAATAATCAATGAATTGTTGTGGCGATTGAGTCCATACATAATTCCTTCATTTGACGTAAGGCTTGAAGAAACAAACGGAAACGTAGAAGAAAGTGGCGCAGTATTCATGTTTTGTACTACATCCAACATGTCGGTTGCTTGTGGGAGAGTTGATTCAAAAGCTCTTTCGGTTTGAAAATCTCCAGATCGAACCATCACCATCTGAGTTCCGAGTAAGGTTTCCAGCTGTTTACATACGGTATCTAATTTTTCTTCATCTTCTGCATACACAGTAAAGTACAATCCAACTTGAAAGAATCGCTCCATTCCACGTTGTAAATCTACACGTAACTGTTCAGCATCTTCAAGCGCTGTATCAAGAGAAGTATCATTAATAGCACCGCGTTTGGCGTTAATTCGTTTGGTTGAAAGCATTTCTGCTACTTTCTTTCGCAGAATTTTCAGCATTTTATCTGACTTGGTTGGATATACAAACATTGAAATATCCATTGCCACATCAAAGTTTATAATGGGATTGAGCCAGTTTGCGTCCAAAAATCGAGGATAGTTGAAGACAAAAAAGCTTTTTGTCATCATCCCATTCAATTTAAAACTTTTTGGTGTTACTTCTACAGAAGTTGGCGCTACAAGATCCTTGATAGAAGAAACTCCATGTTGATATGATTTTTCAGCTTCTATAATTTGCTGACGCATTTTTTTTGTCAGCTTCTTTTTATCTTTTTTCGGATCAAATGTTTCAAAAAGCTCTTTAAGTGCATCAGTGTTCTCAATTTTCGCAGGTTGAGGAACAGCCGAAGGTTCGTTTGTTACAGGTTTTTCTGTAGTTGCCGTACTTTCATTATCTCGTGCTGCTGCTTTGGCCTTGTTTTTATCAACGTGGTTTTGCCATTTCCCCTTAAGTCCTTCAACAAATCCATGTTCAGGCGTTCCTTGCTTTTCAGTATTTTCAAAGTTGATTTGTCCGGTTGTTTGTTTGTCTGACATTTCTAAGTGATAAAAGTTCCAGAAATTATACCCCAAAAAGGCAAAGAAATCAAGTGCTACAGGGGGATTTTACATGAAATCAAGAATTAATAATTGAAAATCGGAAGAAAAAGATTTTCTTTTTTTACATACAAAAAAGCGTGTCCAATTTTTCACATCGTAGAGAGGTGATGAACACGCTTATAATTTGGCTCCCATACAGTCCCCATCAGACATTTTTAAGAGTGTCTGACGCACTCAATTTTGTTTATTTTTGTTTTTTTGAATTTTTCTCTTTGTTTTGTGAAAGGGAAAAACAGGTTTTCTAATATAGAAGTTCTCTGTCTTTCACTCGAGGTCTCATCGAAATGAAACGGGGAGAGGAAGGCAGGGAGCTAGTCCGATTTCGATCTCCTACAGTTTTTTCAATTAATTAAATAAATGGGTGTCGGGAGTTCAAATTCGGGCGAATCACTGCCTTCTTTGGGTGGGGTGTTGTCGAAGAGCGAAAGAGCATTCTATCACAAGAATGAAAAACTTTCAAGAGGGGAATTGACTTTTCCTGTTAAATTGTTTAAATGTAACGTGATGGAGAAAACGCTTGAGAATTCTAGGATACGACGAAACATCGATGGATTAGGAATTGTTCCGAAGATGATGGAGTATTTGGGGAAAGAAGTAGAGAGAGTATTGCATCCACCAGAAAAAGAAATTACGGAAGAAGCCAATGAACTACTAGATAATGCACTAACCTTATTGGAACAAGAGGAGGTAACATCAAGGGAACGTCGAATAATACAGCATAAAATAGAAGAAGTGCTTCAGCAAGAGAATCCCGTAGAAAAATTGAAAGAAAAAATTGTAATAAATGTACATTTTTGGTTACAGGTTCTTCGTGCGCCAGATCTCAAAAATTATGGAACAGAATTGAAATTTTTTGATCCAACTGATCTTGAAACAGCACGTCAAAAAGCAGAACCAGATCAAGAAGTTGCAATTATTATTGAAAAACGAGTACGAAATCTTTCTGCATTAAAAGATAAATTTCTTGATTGGGCAAAAGAAAATAATATTCAAGAGCGTTTAAATAAGGGGTCACTGATTCTATCAACAAACCATGATTCATGGTCAACACAGGCAATTTCATTATATTTCTTTCAAAAATATTTAGATGTTCCGGTGACAGATTGTGCGACTGTTCTAGGACCGAGATTACTTGCGTTCGCAAAATTTATGTTTGATCCAGAAAAACTTACGCGTGGACATGGAGATATATTCTTAACATTTCCACCAACAGAAAATGGACGTCATAAAGCATTTGATGAGGAGATCCTCGATAAATCAGGAAGAAAATATATTCTTGGTGCTACAAAATTTTTAAAACAGCCAGGAAAAGTGATTTCAATTTGTCTTGGTGCAACACGTGATAAAGAAGAAGATCAACCAGATGGTTCTACTCATATTGTGCCCGTGACCCCAGCAAAAGAGGCGTTAGAATCAATGGGCTTTATGATACAAAAATCAGGGGCAGCAGTTGCGCCAATTGCGTTTAATCATGGAGAAGGATTTAAACTTACTAATACACGTCAAAAAATAGATGTAGATATTAATTTTGGCGACATTATCAATCCAGAAGATATACAGGGGGATACTGAGGAGGAACGAGGAAGGTGGGTACATCAAAAAATGGTTGATATTGTTCCACAAAGGACTCCTTAACCCAGTAGCCCGACGACATTGCGCAATAATGCGCGGTTGTATCCGTAGTTCATTCGCATTGGCCCAAGAATTCCAATGTGTCCTTGCACTCCTTTTGTTTCATATCGCAAAACCAACATGGCGCAACTCTGAACTTCTTCAAACAAGTTCTCATTTCCAATAAATATTTTCACTTTCCCTATTGGGAGCTTTAATGAAGTAAGCATTTCTTGAAATTTTTCTCGACGTTCAAAAACTTCTACAATCTGTGCTCCACGTTCTGGTTCGGCTATAAATTCAGGACTTCGCAGGACTTTAGACAATCCAAGATACAATGATTGATCATTTTCAATAGACGCAAAAGCGACATTTCCAGAGAGATGAGAACAGAGCTTAATCATGTCAAACAGAGACTCGCGAGCTTTTTCCAAATGGTACTCTTTCATGTGTTTGGCAAAGAGTTCTTGAATTTTTTGTTCTTCATCGGCATCTTCTTGAAGCAATTGATCCACAAAAAATCGGTATCCTTTTTCTGTAGGAATTTTTCCTGAGCTCACATGTGGTGACTCGATTAATCCAATTTCTTCGAGCAAGGCAAACTCATTTCGCACGGTTGCAGATGATACGCTGAATTCACCTGACTCGAGGAGTTTTTTACTGGCGACGGGAGTAGCAGATTCTACGAAGTCATTGATCAGTGCGGTGAGAATGCGAAGCGTTCGTTCTTTCATCGTTGGCAGAGTGCCATAGAGAGTGACAGAAGTCAATGTTTGTAGTGTTCGGCGAAGCCCCCTCTGTCCTCTTATCATCGTTTTTAAATGTCGGACATCTCCCTGGGGAGGGGGAGACAAATAAAAAATTCTAAATAAAATCACCGGGAGGGGGCCAAAAGGACAGATGTAGACCAAGGCGGAGTTTTTTAAATCCACCAAAACCAGTATATTTCAGTATCTGAAGCGGAAATGATTATATTTTTTCCGCCAAAGTAATATTATTTCCTGCAAGTTGAGGAATGGTGACATAACGCCCTCCAACAGCTTCTTCTTTTAAAATTCTAAAATTATTATCTTCAAGTAATTTATTCAACTCTTTTCTTGAAAGAAAATTATAGTGTGTCTCCATAGTCTCAAGACATCTATTCGATATTATTTCTGTTATAGCCAACATTGCCCGTTCTATGATTTGTGTACGAGACTGGGACAGTTCATGTTCATGTACAAACAACTTTCCTCCAACAGGTAAAGCATCTCCAATATCTTTAATAAAATCAACTTCTTGTTTTTTTGATACATGGTGAATAACTCCGGATAAGATTATTATGTCCGGATTTAAATTACATTCAGCAAGAGAAAATGGTTTTACATTATTATATTCAAGGTTTTCTGGTATTTCCAAGCTATGATCCATGTGATCGTTTATATCAAGAGCGAAAACTTTAGCTAATGTATTTTGTTTAGCAATTTCTACTGACAATGCTCCAGTTCCACAACCTAAATCTACAATACGAGCAGAAGGACTTATATTTAAATCTGTCCATTCAGATATTTTTTTTGCAAGTTTACTTGTTTTTCCTGATTTTTCTTTTAACCAACGTCTAATCATCGGAACTGAAAAAACAGAATTTTCTGTTTCCATATTTTTTCCAAACTTGTTCATAATTAATCAAGGCTTTAACTTTAACATACTTTAAACTAGTGAAGTCAGGAAGTCAATAGCCTACTCCTTCATGTCTCGGGCTTGTTTTCAAAAGTTCTTTGTAAAGCCCGAACTCTTCGCCTACACTCTGCGCGAATGCACTTCGTCCAAATATACCTCCGAAGCGTACGTGATACGTATACGTGGCACAGCGAAACACCACTGAAACCAGGGGCGCGAGTGGCGTTGAAATTTCGTGGGCGACCACGACAGGGGATTGTGGTGGCGGTTTCAAAAACAAAACCAGACTTCAAGACGCAGCCGATTGATGAAGTGTGGGATGAGCAGTTTGTACCTGAAACATGGATTAAGTTGGCGCATTGGATTGCCGAGCAGAACTTCACCAATATTTCTAACGTGATGAGCCTGGTCGTACCAGAGAAATTTCTTCTTCAGCGCGATCCAGTTGTACGTGAGAAGTTTTGGTCTTTGTCAGGGAATGAGTTTGAGAAATTAAAAGGAGTGAAACAGAAATTGGTGATTGAAAAGCTTTTACTCTCAGAAACAACGGACGAGGAATTACGCGAATTGGCGAGTCCAACCGTTTTGAAAAATTTAGCAGAAAAAGAAATTATCCAGTTTCGTGTGGGAGATATTTTTCCAGCGAAGCAACCTGATTTTACTCGCCCAGCACACGATTTATCACCGGCACAGCAGGACGTGTTTGATTCTATTTCCAATTCAAAAAAGCCGTGTCTGCTCTGGGGAGTGACCGGTTCGGGGAAAACAGAGGTATACAAAAAACTGGCGGAGAAAGTGATTTCTCAAGGAAAACAAGTGTTGATTTTACTTCCAGAAATTGCACTGACTCCTCAATTAATTGCAGAATTTCGTTCAGTGGGAGCTGGAAAAGTAGCGGTCTGGCATTCCAAACTTTCTGAAGGAGAACGAGTTCAAGAATGGGCTCGATGTGCATCAGGAGAGGCACAGATTTTGATCGGTGCGCGGAGTGCGGCGCTTATTCCTCTACCAAATTTGAAATTAATCGTTCTCGATGAAGAACACGAATGGACATTCAAATCCGAAACGGCTCCGCGACTATGGACACATGATGTAGCAGAGTGGTTGAGCATGATGTTGCAGACGAAATTGGTATTTGGTTCGGCAACACCTCGATTGGAAAGTTGGACGCGATGTGAAAAAGGGGAATGGAATCGTTTTGATTTACCCGATCGCGTAAATGCGACGGCATTACCCAAAATAAAGTTCGTCGATATGCGAAACGAAGTGAAATTTGGAAACTATGGACCGATTTCTTCTCATTTAGCAGAAGCAATTGAGGCAACGGTAGCTGCGGGAAAACAAGTTGTTTTGTTTCTCAATCGTCGTGGGTTCTCAGGTTCTACAACATGTAAGATGTGTGGAGAAACACATGATTGTCCACATTGTGATGTGCCGATGAAGTTGCACCGTAATGGAGTAAATTCGCGTCTTATTTGTCATATATGTGGACACTTGGCACCGTTCGTTGATAAATGTCCGCATTGTGAAGCGGAAGATTTTATTTTTCGTGGATGGGGGACTCAGCAAGTTGAGCAGGAGCTGAAAGACAATTATCCTGGACTTCGTGTTTTGCGTGCAGATGCAGATTCAATGGGAGGCAAACATGATTTTCGAAAGCTCTGTGACAAGTTCGCTGCTCATGAAGCAGATGTCTTGTTGGGAACACAAATGGTAGCAAAGGGATTAGACTTTGAAAAAGTAGCATTGGTGGGTGTTATTTTGGCTGATGTAGGATTATCGCTTCCAGATTTTCGTGCAGAAGAACGATCTTTTCAGCTTTTGACTCAGGTTTCTGGACGAGCAGGACGACGAAATACACAGGGAAATATTTTGATTCAGACATTCAAACCGGATGAAAAAGTTTTCTCTTTCGTAAAAAAACATGACACAGGAGGATTTCTTGATTGGCAACGTACAGCACGACTTTCCTCGAGTTTACCGCCATTTGGTGCCATTGCGAAGATTGGGTTTTCTCATGTGGATAAAAAAGTTTCGTTTCAGCTCGCGCAAGATCTTTTCCGTGAAGTGAAACAAAGAAAGGATTGCACCTGCAATTTTGCGCCAGCATTTTGGCCACGAACACATGGGAAATATCATTTTCGCGTATTTATTCAAACAAAAACACGAGAAGAGTTATATGTGGTATTACGGTCGCTTGATTTGCCACAGGGCGCCAAGGTGGATATAAATCCAGCAAGTTTGTTGTAAGTTATATATTACTTTTTTCTCCGCGAAAAAAGGAACAAAAAAACTCGTTGCGGTTGTTTGCTCGCAAGCGAATTAGCTTTTTATTCACTAAAACGCGCAATCTTCTTAAAAAAGGGTTTTGTGCCACAGGCGAGTTTTGAACGTTCATTTCAAAGGTTCGCGGGGCAAGCTGCACAAATGCAACAATAATAGAATTATTGGGTGAGGATGGGGTGGCTTATAAAAATTGAAAAAAAGAAAGAAATCATTACACTCATAATTGATGACTTCTGTACAAAAATTCATGTGCAACGATTGTGAAGCACTCTGGGAAGAGATTCCCACGGGAGATATTAAATGTCTTTCTTGTGGTTCAAAAAACGCAGAAGATTTATCAGAAACATGTCGAGAATGTTGTCGTACTTGTGGACAGTGTGATTGATTACAAAAATAAACATGAAAAAAATATTAGCGGTGCTCGGAATAATGCTTATGGGAGCTACCTTTTCAGGATGTAAAGAAAAGGAAGAACCAGTGCGAATTGTTCCAGCAGGACAAATTGCTCGGATGCAGATATGGACAGCCAAAGAACCAGAAGCAATAGAGGCTTTGGCACGGGAGTTTGTTTCTGCAGCAAATATTCCAGGGCTTTTGATGAACGTTGTTCGATTTGATTCAGATGAAGTTTTGCAACGAGCATTATTAGACAAATTAGCAGAGGGGACTGGTCCAGATATAGTTTTAACAGATGGAGAATGGATTGGTGGAAATATAAAAAAACTCATTCCACTGGAAACAACAGAAGGATTTGGGATTCCAGAATACGGAGCTTCTTTTGTAAGAATTGCACCAGAGTTATTGATTCAAGATAATGAAATTTATGGTGTTCCTCTCGCAGTAGAAACACTAGCTCTTGTATATAACGAGGAGCATTTAATTGATCGGTTAGAAAATAGAAATCAGCCAGGACGCACATGGCAGGAATTTCGACAAGACGTAGAGGCTCTTACGGAACAAGATAAATCATTTTCTCGATTTGCTCGTTCAGGAGTAGCTATGGGGCGAGTAGATAATGTATTGCACGGAGAAGCCTTGCTTGAAAACATTATGCTCCAGTATGGAACACCGTTTTTTTCTGAAGATAATACGGCAGCAACATTTGCTTCCACGATGGGGGTTACACCGGAAGGACGCCGACAAAATTTTGGAATAGAATCATTGAAGTTTTTTACAAGCTTTGCGAATGGTCAGTACAAAAATTTCTCATGGAATGAACACTTAGCATCTCGTGATGATATCAATCAGAATTTCTCATCATTTGTCCATGGAGATGTATCAATGGTGTTTGCTTATCCAGAAGATGTGAAACGCATTCGACGACTTATAAATGCAAATAAAAATCTTTTATCAGGAACAATCAGTGAAAAAAATATGAGAGTAGCTCTTATTCCTCAACTCATAGATACAGAAAATACTTCGTCTCGTGTTGTATTAGGGCGATTATTGGCAGGAGCTGTTCCTCGTACTACAAAATATCCAAATCAAGCATGGAGATTTCTCAAGTTTTTATCCAAGAGGGATGCGCAATCAGGGTTTCATGATGCAACGGGAATTCCAACAGCGCGATTGGATTTGATTACTGAGCAAGCAGCAGATCCAGAAAGGGGAGTCTTTGTTCGTCAGGCAAAAATTGCACGTTCAAACCTAATCCCAACAGATAAGGCCTTATTCCATCAAGAGCTTGCAACGATTGTACAGCGTATAAACGAAGGAGGAAATGAAGAAGCTTTATTACGATCACTTGAATTAGAAATAACTCGTGCACGTCAGGATGAATTAAAGAGAGAAAAAATGATCACACGAGACCTATAAAATGAATGAAGAACATACGTGGAGACAACAGCTAGGAGAATTTCTTGCCATTGGTGGAGAGCTTTTGTTTTGGCTTACGTGGTGGCTTCCAGTGGGATTATTCTTGGGAGGAGATCCAACGACTTTTGGAACATTTTATTCAGAATTAGAAGTAATACTTCCGATTTCAGGAATAGGACTTATTTTGTGGTGGTTTGGACAGTTACTGGCTTCACCGAAATTAAATCCACAAAAAATAGTATTTCCAATTATGTGGCTTTTGGCATGGGGAGCCAATGCTTTATTTTCTCTTGATCCGGGGACATCGATTTCCTATCTTCTGGTGTGGGCCGTTGGATTGTTGGCACTGGGGACGAAGGAAACATTTTTTGCAACGGGATTACGTCGTATATTTTTTGGAATAGGACTTGCTGCTGGATTTGCAGCGGTACATTGGTTTCCAATGCTAGATGTCTCAGGGATTTTATTATCTATTGGTGCCGTGTGGGGACTTATTTTTCTTGCCTGGGAACCACATTTTCGTGGAAAATTCTTTTGGCAATTGCTCTTCTTGGCAGGAGTGTTTTATACAGAGAGCTTAGCTATTCAACTAGTAGCACTCTTGGTATTACTCTTTGGTCGTCGGTGGTTTGGTGTTTCCTCAGGAAAAAAATCTCCCTTCTGGTTGGCACTTATTGCATGGGGAGTGTTTTTTGCATGGCAGTTGTCAGCCAATGGCCCATTTGTATTCCATATACAACCATATTGGACACAGATTTTTAGCGATTGGACACAGTTATTACTGGGAGTAGGAGAAGGACAGTTTCTTGTCGGATTACAGAATTTTTCTCCAGTATTACTTGATCCTTTTCAATTAAGAATTCCTGGTAGTGGAGCAATTCTTACTTTTTTTGAACACGGAATAGTAGGAGTAATTTTATTTGTTTCATTGATTTTATTTGCAAACTCAAATCGCCCACCATTTCTTTCTTGGTGGCTTCTGTTTTTTTGGGTTTTTTCTTCTGTTTTTGTTGCACGAGAAGAAGGAATTATTTTCTTATTAGTTCTTTTGGCTACACAGGTGCCACGAGAACGTATTGAGAAGAAAGTGAAGAGTCGGGTTCAACGACGACGAAAAATATCTGGACGACCGCGGAGAACATCAACGGCAGGCACAACGGATTTACCAGAAAGTTGAATTTTTTGAAGCCAAAGAGAACCTTCTTTACAGAGCAATTCGATACTATCGGGAGTTTGTTCTTGAGAACATTCAATCAGTTTTGTATCTCCATATTTTGTATTCATGAAAATTCCAGGCCACACAGTAAAGGCACGATATTTTCGCCAAATAATCTCTGCCGTTTCTTTTTCCGGGAAAACTTCCCCATCTGCTTTTTCAAATTTTCCACAATGCGTCGCATCCTCTTCTTTTTGAGGAAGCGCTGGGAGTGTTTCAAAATTTTTCACTAACTCAGGAAGTGCTTGTGCAGATTCTTGAGCCCAAGAGGCCCATAATTCTTTTGTGTCACGATTATCAATATTTTCAGTGTGTTGCCAAAGAATGTCTCCAGCATCGAGTTTGAGTACCATTTTTTGCAACGTAATTCCTGATACCTCCTCACCATTCAAAATGGCAGATTGTACGGGGGATGCGCCTCTCCATTTTGGTAAAAGAGAGAAGTGGACATTAACCGTAGGGGCTATTTCAAGCGCCTGGGCAGGAAATATAACACCAAGCGCAATCACAACCACCATATTAGGTTGTGTCTCCTTATAGACAGAGAAAATGTCATTCTTTTTTTCTACTTCGAAAATGGGGATATTTAAAGTTTTAGCGATATCTTTTACGGCACAAGGAGTAATAATTTGTTTACGCCCAATTTTTTTATCAGGAGGACAAAGAACACCGATGATTTCGATATCAGAATCTGCTGCAAGTGATTTTAAACTCGGAACAGCAATATCAGGGGTACCAGCAAAGAGTATTTTTCGTGCCATTTGGTTTGATCTATGGCAAACTGCCATCGATGCAAATCGTGCCAGAAATTCTCAAAAAAGTCGAACTTGCCGGAGCGAAAGTATTAGCGGTGACAAAATATTTTTCTCCAGAGGAGACAGCATCTTTGGTTTCACAACTGCAGAGAGAAAAGGTGATTATTGGATTTGGTGAAAACAGAATTACCGATATTCAAAATAAATCATTTTCTCGAGAAGATCTCCATTTTATTGGGAATATCCAATCACGTGATATTCCAGACATTGCTCGTTATTGTTCAGTGGCACACTCCTTATGCTCAGTGAAACATGCTGAAATTTTTGCGAAACAAAAAAAAATTCCTACTTTTTTTATTCAAATAAATATTTCGCGTGAAAAACAAAAATCAGGAATTTTCCCAGAAGATATAGAACGTTTTTTGAAAGACACTTCTGGTTTTGAGCTAAATATAGAAGGAATATCAGCGATTGGAGCAGGGGAGTTCAATGAGGATAACAAGAGAAAAGAGTTCCAAGAGCTTATTTCTCTTCGAGATACCTTTTTTCCAGGAAAAAATATTTCAGCAGGAACGTCTCGAGATTTTGAAATAGCATTAGAGGAGGGCATCGATATTGTTAGAGTCGGGCAGGGATTGTTTTTTTCTTGAGTTTTTAAAAAAAAACTATACAAAGAGTGTAATGGAAAAGTCTTCTCCCAAAACTTCATTCCGGCGCGTAGCAATTTATACGCATAATAAGCCCGCAAAAGAAAAGGAAGAGACATTATTTCTCAAAGAACAAATTATTCCGTTTCTCAAAAACAATGGAGTACAGGTGATTCATGGTGATATTCGTACGGTTTCTATGCTTGAAAGCAAAATTGAGCTGATTGATGACGAAAAACCATATGATTTAAAAATTGGTATTGGAGGAGATGGGACGTTATTAAAGATGATGAGAACACTTCAAAAGAATGATGGACTTCTTTTGGGAATAAATTTTGGAACGCTAGGGTTTCTTTCAGAGCTACATCCATCAGATTGGAAATCCGTATTAACACAAGTATTTAGGGGAAAATATTTTATCGATGAGCGAATGCTTTTGAAAGCATTTGTATGGCGTAAAAATTCTCATGGAGAAAAAGAAAAGATATTCCGTGCCTATGCATTAAATGATCTTGTATTTGGTCATGGAGGATTAGCACGTTTGACGAACTTTCGTGTGAGAGTTGGACGACGGAATCTTTCAACATATCGATCTGACGGAGTTATTTTTGCTACTCCAACAGGAACAACCGCGTATTCTCTTTCGGCAGGAGGACCGATTGTTTGTCCAGGAATAGAGGCTATTACTGTTACCCCAGTGGCACCACATCGATTAACACATCGCCCAATTGTTTTATCGGCGGATAAAGCGATAAATCTTGATTTTGACGCACGAGCAGAGTCAGTTTCCCTGACGGTAGATGGACAGATCCATTTTTCAATGCGACCAAGTGATGAAGTAACAATTCAGCGTGCAACACGTACAGCTAAGTTTATTCGACTCAAGCAGTCACACTTTTTCCGAACCCTTCGAAACAAGATGGGATGGGGAGAGAAGAAGTAATAGAAAGAAGAAGTGTCTTGAAAAAATATGTATTTTTTGGTATACTTAGGTAATGGGGAATTTTAAACTTTCGAACTCTATTCTTCAAGAAGGGAAAGTAGTGGAAGCTGCTAATGAAAACGTGGTACGAGTAGAACTTCCTGATGGAAGTTTTAAAGAAATACCGGCTTATTCTCCTGAATCAAAAGGACATCATTGTCATTTACAGAAAGGGGAAAGTGTGGTTTTGGTATTTCTTAAGAATGCATTTGAAATAACTATTTCTGGAGTCAGACAGCATATTTTGCAGACAATTATTTATCCTCAAGATGAAAATCATGAGAAGATTCTTCAATTAGAAAAGAATCCCGTTTCTAAAGAAGAACATCATGTGGAAGTAGCTTTTGAAGAGGCAAAAAAGAAGAGAGAGGAAGAAAATGAGAAAAATCCAGAAGATGCGAATACTTATTCGTTAAGGGTAAAGGAAAGAAGAGAAGTTTGATATTCAAAAAAGCTTCGTCGTGAGACAGGGATTTGTGGATTATTGACTTTCTCGTAAAAAGTGTAATACTGATGCCGTGTTTTTCGTATTCTAAAGAATACGAAGAATCGTTTGATGGTTTAGTTCTTTTACAGATTCAGGAAAAATTTAGCATTTCGAACAGTTTATAGTTTTTGTGAATTGGGGAAATGTTAAATTAATTTTATAAACTTAAAACTAATAAAATGGGAACAGAGGCCGCAATAATTGAAATGGAAATTTTAGAATTCCTAAAAAAAGGAAGCATTAGTGAAGAAATATTTTTAGTTGGAGAAGGATTGCCGGAGGTTAAAGGAAAACATTCAGAGACAACCTTTAATTTGCATGGACAATTTAGAATACTAATTTATCCCAAAGAGGGGGAAATTAGGTTTGTGTTTAATAATGGGTTTACAACTAAGAAGGTTAGTAAAATTTTAGATGACCAACATGAGGAATCAGAACTTTGTTCAATACTTATCTATAATCATACTATTTGTATAAAAAAGGAGGAATTTCAATTATCCTTTAAAGAGAATAAAGATATGAAAGCTTTTTTAGATCTTTTAAGAAAATTGAGAAAAAAATAATTCTCATGAAGATTGAAAACTTAAAATTACCTGAACAACTAGCTATCAAAAAAGCCTCGTCTTCATAACGAGGCTTTTTTATTATGTCTAAATAAGAATTATCCCAACAATCCGTTTGCAGTAAACAATCCTGCAAAGATCAATGAAACAACTGTCATCAACTTAATCAAGATGTTGATAGATGGTCCTGAAGTATCTTTGAATGGATCACCAACAGTATCACCTGTAACCGCTGCTTTGTGTGCATCAGATCCTTTTCCTCCGTGCGCACCAGCTTCGATGTATTTTTTTGCATTATCCCAAGCTCCTCCTGAGTTAGCCATTGAAATAGCCAACATTACTCCACTTACAAGAGCTCCTGCGAGCAATCCTCCGAGAGCAGTAGATCCTAGAACGAGTCCAACAGCAACCGGTACAATCACCGCCATAAGTCCTGGCGCGATCATTTCACGGATAGCAGCAGTAGTAGAGATGTCTACACAACGTGCGTGGTCTGCTTTTGCCGTTCCTTCCATCAATCCTTTGATCTCTCGGAATTGACGACGCACCTCCTCAATCATGTCGAACGCAGCACGTCCTACAGCTGACATTGTCATAGCTGAGAATACGAAAGGTAACAATCCTCCAAGAAGAAGACCGATGATTACGTTTGGTGTCATAATGTCGATTGATTGTAAGTTCGCTGCTTGTGAGTAAGCAGAGAACAAAGCAAGTGCAGTAAGTGCAGCCGATCCGATAGCGAACCCCTTTCCAATAGCTGCAGTAGTGTTTCCTGCTGAATCAAGTGCATCTGTTTTTTTACGAACGTCTGCTCCAAGTTCAGCCATTTCTGCGATTCCTCCAGCGTTGTCTGCAACTGGTCCGTATGCATCAACAGCGAGAGATATTCCAAGAGTAGAAAGCATTCCCACCGCCGCGATAGCGATTCCGTAGAGTCCAGCGAAGTGGAAAGCGATGAAGATAGCTACACAGATCAAAATCACTGGCATAGCCACTGATCGGTATCCGAGAGCCAATCCTTCAATAATAGTTGTAGCAGCTCCTGTTCCTGTAGCCTCAGCTACCTTCTGTACTGGTGAGTGATTTTCAGAAGTGTAGTACTCTGTGATTTTTCCAATAGCAACTCCTACTACGAGTCCACCAGCCATAGCGATGAATACGCCAAGTCCTTTGTCTCCAAGGAAGTAGTTTGCTAAGAAGTACCCAGCAATAATTACAAGCGCAGAAGCGAGCCAGAGTCCTCCGTGGAGGGCTGCTCCGATGTTTTCTTTTTTTCCAACACGAACGAAGAATGTTCCGATAATAGAACAAATAATTCCTACTCCAGCGAGAGCCAGAGGAAAGTAAATTCCGTTCATTCCAAATACTGCGAATCCAAGAACCATCGCAGCGATAATTGATCCTACGTATGATTCGAAGAGATCAGCGCCCATTCCTGCTACGTCTCCAACATTGTCTCCAACGTTATCAGCAATAGTAGCTGGATTTCGAGGATCGTCCTCAGGAATTCCTGCCTCGATTTTCCCCACCAAGTCCGCTCCAACGTCCGCTGCTTTCGTGAAGATTCCTCCACCTACACGGGCGAACAAAGCAATTGAGGAAGCACCAAGAGCGAATCCAGTGATTACGTTCAAGATAACTTTTGTTTCAATTCCAAGAGAAGTGAAGATTGCCATAAGAACGGTAAGTCCCAATAGACCAAGACCAACTACAGATAATCCCATAACGGCTCCAGAACGGAACGCTACGGTCAAGGCAGCTCCTAAGCTTGTTCGAGCAGCTTCAGCAGTACGAACATTTGCTTTTGTAGCAATTTTCATACCGAAGAATCCAGCAAGAACACTTGAGACAGCTCCGTATACAAATGATACAGAAGTCCACAATCCTTCATTTGTAGGAGTGAGTGCATCATCAAGGAAGAAATATAAAATAACTGCGAGAATTACTACAAAGATAGAAAGTACTTTGTACTCACGAGTAAGAAAGGCCATCGCTCCTTCAGCAATAGCTTTTGCAATTTCTTGCATTTTTGCGTTCCCTGCAGATTTTTTCCCGATAAGTACGGAAAAGATTACGGCGACCAGTAAGGAAACGAGACTGGTCAGTCCAATTATTAGAAAATAGTTCATGTGAGAAAAAGGGTTAAAATTTCGGGCGAATTCTACAAAAAAATCCCCCAGAAGCAAATTTTCTAGGGGAATTGTTTCTTTATAAGGAACCTTACTACTGCATTACAATTTTTACACCGGGTAATTCTTTCCCTTCCAAAAACTCAAGCATTGCTCCACCACCAGTCGAAACGTGTGTAAATTGCTCCACATGAAACCCGAGGGCTTTTACTGCAGCAACAGTATCTCCTCCACCAAGAATGGAAGTAGAGGTTTCATTTTTTGCAATAGCATCAGCAATATCTCGTGTTCCGGTATCAAAAGGAGGTTTTTCAAAAAATCCAACAGGACCATTCCAGATAATAGTTTTACTATGAGCAATGACTTCACGGAAACTAGCAATTGTTCGCGGACCAAGGTCGAAAATTTTCATATCCCCACTTACGTCTTCGGTGGGAACATACACAGATTCAGCATCAGGATCACTTGCGACTTGTACGTCTATAGGAAGATACACGCCGGTTTTATACGTTCCAGCGAGTTTGAGAACTTCTCGTGCCGTTTGTACTTCTTCTTCTTCTTCAATTAAGCTTTCTCCAACATCATGTCCTTGTGCCACAAGAAAAGTATTTGCCAGAGCGCCTCCGATAAGAATGTTTTCGGCTGTTTTAACAAAATGTTTTAAGACGGCTACTTTGGTCTCCATTTTTGCCCCTCCTACAATAATCGTAAGTCCCTTGATTCTTGAAGAAGAAAGAAACGCAGAAAGATGTTGGACCTCTGTTTCAAGAAGACGACCTGCACAGGCTTCTACCCCAACCTCCGCAAGTCCAACGACAGAGGCATGTGCACGATGTGCAACAGAAAACCCATCAAGAACAAAAAGTTCAGCTCCAAGTCCGTCACGAATTTGTTTTGCAAAATTTGGGTCATTTTCTTTTTCTCCTTTCCAAAAACGAGTGTTCTCATGGAGTTGTACCAGATCATCACTGGCAGTGAAATCACTACGAAAATGAACTTGTTCACCGAGCAGTTTCTCAATAGTAGGGATGAGAATTTTTGTTGAGAGTTCAGGAACAATTTTCTTTTTCGGTCGTCCTACATGAGTAAGTATGTGAACGCGTTTCGCTCCATTTTGAATTAAAAACTGGAGTGTTGGCATAGCCAAAAGAATTCGACTGTCTTCGGTGACTTTTCCATTTTTTATAGGAACATTAAAGTCTGTTCGTACGACAACAACTTTTCCTTTTACAAGTTCGGGAGTGAGAGTTTTGAGCATGCTCATTTTTTAGGGAAAAAAATCTCTTAAATTATCGAGGAAAATTTTAAGAGTATCAAATTTTTTTCGCAGGAAAACAAAAATCAGGTACACTTCTCGTGATGAAATTGGAAGTAATTATTGGTCTTGAGATACACGCACAGCTCGCAACAGCTTCAAAGTTATGGTGTGGGTGTGATAATGATGCTTTTGGAGCAGAACCTAATACAAGGATTTGTCCTGTTTGCTGCGGATTTCCTGGAATGTTGCCAGTTTTGAATAAAGAGGCAGTACGGTTAGCAGTACGTGCGGCTGCAGCTATAGGATGTGAAGTACAAGCTTTTTCAAAATTTGATAGAAAAAATTATTTTTATCCAGATTTACCGACTGGATTTCAAATTACTCAATATGATCAGCCAATTGCTTTGGCCGGGAAAGTGGAAATTATACACGAGGGGCATCATAAGAAAATTGGTATAACTCGCGTTCATATAGAAAATGATGCAGGGAAATTAACACATGAAAAAACAGGATCATTGGTAGATTTTAATCGTGCTGGTTCCCCTCTGATAGAAATTGTAACAGAGCCAGACATGCGTTCTCCGCAAGAAGCGAAACTGTTTGCACAGGAATTACAAAAGATCCTTCGTGCGATAGGTGCTTCTTATGCGGATATGGAAAAAGGAATGATGCGATTTGATGCATCTATTTCACTCCGTCCAATAGGAGATAAGAAGTTATATCCACGTGCAGAAATAAAAAACCTGAATACTTTTTCAGGATTAGAGCGAGCACTAGAATTTGAGATAGATCGACAAACAAAACTATGGGAAAAAAAGGAAAAACCGGATGCAGAAACAACAAGGGGGTTTGATGAGGCAACCGGAAAGACCAAATTAATGCGAAGAAAAGAATCAGCAGATGATTATCGTTATTTTCCTGAACCGGATTTGCCGCCACTTCGTTTTACACCAGAGGAGATTGCAGAGCTGATAGGGGAGCTGCCAGAACTTCCATTGGAAAAATGTATGCGTTACAAAAAAGAATTAGGTCTTACTGAAGCTGAAGCGTTGCGCCTATCAGAAGAACCAGCACTGTCAGAGTTCTTTGAAATAGCTATTGGAAAATCTAAAGAACCACGAAAAATTGCAAATCTGTTACTATCAGTGATTTTGGCCAATTCTAATTGGAAAAAAACAGATATTGAGCCAGATCACTTAGTAGATGTAGTGGAATTGTCCTTGGAAGGAAAAATTTCTTCAACGGGAGGAAAACAAATTTTAGAAACAGCAATGGAAACAGGAGGAAAAGCTGAGGACTTGATGAGAAAGTTGGGACTTGAGCAGGTATCAGATAGTGGAAAGCTGGAAGAATGGATTGATGAAGTATTGGAAGAAAATGCGGAAACAGTAGAACAATTCCGTTCGGGAAAAGAAAAAGTATTAGGATTCCTTGTAGGACAAGTAATGAAGAAGTCTGCTGGGAGTGCAAATCCGCCTGTTGTACAAGAATTGATAAAAGATAAATTGAAAAAAGAATAAAAATTTGATAAAATAGAGAGACGGATGTACAAATGTCCTCGCACTTACACAAACAAAAATGTTTTTAATCGAATACGCAACCGAATTAATGCAGCTAGCCTTTGGAGGAGGATTCCTCATTTTGGTAATATATACGGTACGTCCTTTGATCAGAGTTAATCGATTATTGACAAAAGCAGATCGTTTGGCAGATAAAGTAGAGGACTTAACGGACTTATTTGATGAATATATTCGTAAGCCAGCACAGATTATGTCACAAGTTTTGAAATTTGCTTCTCCACTTTTGTTCCGTGGACGAAAATGAAGCATATACCGTGGCCGGTGATGGCCGCTGAATTTGTAGGATGGAGTATTCTTTTTGTTATTCCTTTTTATGTATTGCTATGGGATGTCTCATTTGAAACGACCATGCTGTTGTGTGCTGGTTGGGGGTTTTGGGCATGGATACATTTTATTGCTCCACGATTATTAATGATACGGCACATATCATTGTCAAAAATAGGAAAGCATTCATTAAAAATAGCTCTTATTTCAGATTTACATGCGGGGCCATTTAAAGGGGTGCGTTTTTTTAAACGTATTGTGAAACGAATTAATGAGCAAAAACCAGACATCGTACTTATTCCTGGTGATTTTTTGTTAGGAACGGCAGAAAAATTTGCTTACAAG